>Ga0164296_1001114_pt1 | contig 29735 bp, 30 predicted proteins | sample GEODES057metaG_FD_113533 | JGI IMG/M metagenome (GOLD analysis project Ga0164296, IMG submission 113533) | Dystrophic lake water microbial communities from Trout Bog Lake, Wisconsin, USA - GEODES057 metaG | ecosystem: Environmental > Aquatic > Freshwater > Lake | place: USA: Trout Bog Lake...
CGCGCTCTTCATCTCTGAGCTGATGTAAAATATCTGACGTGCGCATCACCACCCCATGAGCACCTCATCAATGCGGCACTCGCTATCTCTATATAGAGTGATTTGTCATAAAGGATAGGGGTGGGGCGATGAGGATTGCATTTAAAACGTTGACTTTTTATCTGCTTTATGAGATATGAAAAGAAATGGATTGGGGCCTGTCCCGATCGGCGTTGGCCTTAGCAAAGCTAAGGCCTTCTGCTTTTTAGGGGAATATTTTAAGCCCTATCTCAACATTATCCACTCTACATATTTTTGTTTTAATGATATCAAAAGCACGATTTGATTGGGATGGACGCAAAATAGAAAGACCAATTGGGCGGGCAATTAAATCAGCTATTTGCAAACCAATAGAATTAGACGATTTTGAAGTAAACAATAATTCAAAATTATCGAGTCTGCCTGAATTAAACTGAAGGGCATGCTGCCCTTCTCTAATTTTTGTGAATGTTGCTAATAAATTCGCATCCTCTTTACCCAAATTTTTGATACGAGGACTGCGCGATTCTGCGATAATATGTGTCAAACTGGTGTGCTGTTTTTTAGATTGAAGAAAATATTGGGCCCTCTCAATACAAAGATAAAGAGCAATATCATAAGGATTCATAGGATAAAGATATTATTTTTCTAAGCTTAATTTATTAATTGCACAAGCGATGACTGATATTGGCAAAACTTCCATGAGCGTATTAAGCTCGTCCATGAATATCTTAGAAATTTTTGAATTTTGCAGAAAGGAAAACAAGTTTTCTTTTCTTACTATTTCTTTTTCATGTAAAATAATCGCATCATGCCCAAACCAACGAAATTTAAAACTTTTTATCAAAGGAACAATAATATTTGCAAAATCTGATTTTTTAATCATACAAAACACGAGGACAAATATAGGAAATTCATTATTGATTTTTGCGAGACTATGATCGCCACTTTCATCAACATAAATTATATAATCGCTAAAATGATTCATCCTGTCATTCTGTCCCATAAAAAAATTCATATAGAAAAATGATATATTAAATCACAATATACTTAACAATAGCACGCTTTACCCGCCACATTCAAAAACAAAAAAGCGCCTGTCAGCACAGGCGCTTTCATGTCATGTCATTTAAGCGGCAGATTTACATCCGCTGCATTTTACCCCCTAGCCTTCGCCTCGCGGCGGCGGGTATGCAGAATAAATTCAGTATAGCCATTGGGTTGTTCGCGCCCTCTGAAAATGAGATCGCATGCCGCTTTAAACGCGACACCATCGCATGAAGGTGCCATCGGCTTATAGAGGGGATCATGGGCGTTTTGCCGATCAACCACCGCTGCCATGCGCTTGAGTGTTGCCATCACCTGCGCCTCAGTGACGATGTGATGATGCAGCCAATTTGCGATATGTTGACTTGAAATACGCAAGGTGGCGCGATCTTCCATCAAGCCGACATCGTGAATATCAGGCACTTTTGAACAGCCAACACCTTGATCAATCCAACGCACGACATAACCCAAAATGCCCTGACAATTATTATCAAGTTCTTGCGCAACAGCCTCAGGCGCCCAATTGGATGTTGAGACGGGAATAGTCAAAATATCCGTCATTTTCGCGCGTGGGCGATGAGCAATCTCTTTTTGGCGCGCCATGACATCGACCTGATGATAATGCATGGCATGAAGTGTGGCAGCCGTTGGCGAGGGCACCCATGCCGTGTTAGCGCCTGATTGCGGGTGACCAATTTTTTGTATCAGCATATCCGCCATACGATCGGGAGCGGCCCACATGCCTTTGCCAATTTGCGCGCGCCCTGGCAGGCCCGTTGCCAAACCAATATCCACATTTGAATTTTCATAAGCCGCAATCCACGGCGCAGATTTCATATCATTTTTGCGCACCATGGGGCCGGCTTCCATGGAGGTGTGGATTTCATCGCCCGTGCGATCCAAAAAGCCCGTATTGATAAACACAACACGATCAGCCGCCGCCAAAATACAGGCTTTGAGATTGATGGTGGTGCGGCGCTCTTCATCCATAATTCCCATTTTCATCGCAAAGCGCGGTAAGCCCACGAGATCTTCAACGCGGCTAAATAAATCATTGGCGAGCGCAACTTCATCAGGTCCGTGCATTTTAGGTTTCACAATATAAATCGAGCCTTGCGTGCTATTGCGCTTTGCGTGCGTGCCACGCACATCATGCAACGCAATCAGCGCGGTGATAGCAGCATCAACCATGCCCTCAGGCACGTCTTTGCCGTCCTTATCAACGACTGCATCGGTGTACATGTGATGGCCGACATTGCGCGCGAGCATAAGGCTGCGGCCCTTCAGCGTCAGCGTGCCGCCCTGTGTGCTCTGATAGACGCGGTCTTCATTCAAATGGCGCTCCACCATGCGCCCGCCTTTTTCAAAGGAGGCCGTGAGCGTGCCTTTCATCAGACCGAGCCAATTACGATAGACCTCAACCTTATCTTCCGCATCGACGGCAGCGACGGAATCTTCCATATCCATAATCGTGCTGAGCGCTGACTCCAACACAATATCGGCCACACCCGCTTTGTCGGTTTTGCCAATGACATGAGTGGGGTCAATGCGCATTTCAATATGCAGGCCATGATTGACAAAGACGAGCACTGATGGCTTTGCCGCATCGCCTTGATAGCCTACGCATTGCGCGGGATTTTTGAGCGCGCTGGTTGAGCCATCCGCCAATATTGCGCTTAATGCGCCATTCACAAGACCATAGGATGTGACATTCGCATGTGTGCCATGGCTGAGGGGAATAGCACCATCCAAAAACTCTTTGGCGCGTGCAATGACGAGCGCACCGCGTGCGGGGTCATAGCCCTTCACGGCTGCGCCACTCTGGGGCACGGCATCCGTGCCATAGAGCGCATCATAAAGCGAGCCCCAACGCGCATTTGCGGCATTCAGGGCATAACGAGCGTTTGAGACGGGCACAACAAGTTGCGGGCCTGCTTGATGTGCGATTTCGGGATCAACATGGACTGTGCGCGCGACACCCTCTTTGGGTTCCTCACGCCAATAATCAATTGAGCGTAAAAAAGCCTCATATTCACTTTGCACATGTGGCTTGCCTTTGCGGGCTTTGTGCCACTCATCAATGAGCACTTGCAATTCATCGCGCCGTTTGAGCAAAGCCGCATTGCGGGGGGCAAGATCATCAAGAAGGGCCGCAAGACCGGACCAAAAATGCGTGCTGTCGAGACCTGTTGCGGGCAAAGCTTCTGTGGCAACAAAATCATAGAGCACTTTGGCAACGCCAATACCAGCTACCGACACGCGTTCAATATGAGACCCAGCCATATCTTCCCCCAATATACACATATCGCCACAGACTGCTTGGCCATGTGAGCGATGAGGTGGCAAGATGGCGCGTTCTCTGCCTGCGGGCAAGCCTTAAAGCTGCGGGCACGACTATCTAATAAGGCCATACAGATTTTCTTGCAGCGCAACATGACAAAGGTGCTGTTTCTATGCCAAGAGGGCGGATGAGATGCGGCCTTGAGGCCATCATCCCCCGACTTCAGAGGTGTTCATGTCATCTGCCCTTTTGCATGGTTATTTCCGCTCATCAACGGCCTTTCGTGTGCGCATTGCGCTCAATCTCAAAGGCATTGCTTTTGACCAGCGCTTCCGCCATTTGCGCAAAGGTGAGCAACGCGCCCCTGATTACCTCTCACTCAATCCTCAAGGGCTCGTGCCAACATTGGAAATTGATGGGCATATTCTGACCCAATCACTCGCTATTCTCGAATATCTCGAGGAGACCTATCCCACACCCGCGCTCCTACCCTCTCATGCTCTGGAGCGGGCACGCGTGCGCTCTTTAGCCTATATGGTGGCGTGCGAAATTCACCCTCTCAATAATTTGCGCGTGCTGCAGGATTTAAGCCGCCGTTTCGGCGCAAATGATGGGGCCGCAGCTGATTGGTTTCGCCACTGGACCAAGGAAACTTTTGGTGCGCTCGAACAACGCCTTGCGCAGGAGCCCCAGACCGGCCGTTTTTGCCATGGCGATGAGCCCGGCTTTGCCGATCTCGTTTTAGTGCCGCAAATCATCAACAATCTGCGCTTTCAAGTGGATATGTCGCCCTATCCCACAATTGAGCGCATCGGCAAAGCCTGTCTCGAGCTTGATGCTTTTGCCGCAGCTCTGCCTGAGCGCCAACCTGATGCGGAATAGGTGAGGCTGACCATTTTCAACCTGCTTTTAAAAAAGCCAAGCCTTTATTCACCAGTTGACGAATAGACGACGCGCTGAGACAAGGCTGTCAGGATAAAATGGCCCTCAGGACATCAGGGGAATAATATGAAAAACAGACTATGCTGGGCAAGCCTTGGGTTCATCTGCGCCGCAAGCTTCAGCCCTCTTGCGCATGCTGAGCCCATTGAAGATTTTTATAAAACGAAATCGATTGATCTCATCATCGGCTATTCACCAGGGGGCACTTACGATCTTTATGCGCGCCTTGTGGGACGCTTCATCGGCGATCACATTCCTGGCAAACCCAAAGTCGTGCCGCGCAATATGCCGGGCGGCGGCAGCCGTGTGGCAACTGGCTATATTTATGCTGTCGCGCCCAAGGATGGCACTGTCATGGGCACGGGCGATCAATCGCTCTCAATTGAACAAGCGATGGGCGATACCGGCATCACTTTTGACACCAGCAAATTGCAATATATTGGCAATCCCAATGAAGAAAATAACACCACCGCAGCATGGTTCACGAGTGGCCTAAAAACCATTGATGATGCGCGTAAAATTGAAGTGCCCGTCGGCGCAACAGGTGGGTCAACCTCTTCGCAATATCCTAAGGCCATGAATGCGATTTTGGGCACAAAGTTCAAAATCATCATGGGCTATCCCGGCGGCAATGATATTAATCTTGCCATGGAAAAAGGCGAAGTCGCGGTTCGCGGCTCGAACAGTTGGAGCTCATGGAAAGCGACACGCCCTGAATGGTTGCGTGATAAAAAAATCAACATTCTCGTGCAAATCGGCTTGAAAAAAGCGCCCGATTTACAAGACGTGCCTCTGCTCATGGATTTGGCAACTAATGATGAAGACCGCGCTGTTCTCAAATTGATCTCCGCATCCGTCACCATTGGCCGCCCTCTCTATGTCGGGCCCGCCGTCCCCAAAGACCGCGTTGATGCTCTGCGCAAAGCTTTTGATGAGACAATGACTGATCCAACATTTTTGGAAACAGCGAAAACGGAAAAATTTGATATTACACCCGTCTCTGGTGAAGAATTGCAAAAGATTGTGACTGATATTGTCGCAACACCCAAACCCATCGCCGATCGCCTCTCACAGATCATTGGTGGCATTGAGCAAAATACAAAATAAAATATACCCCAGATGGGCATCTGGCTCATCTGGGGCCATAAAGCACTGCCGAGGGAACGCTGTTAGCCCCGATGGCTTAGGCGGGCAAAATGAACGACTTGCTCAGCCATAATCGTGATTTGCTTGGCAATAGCCTCATCCGAACACTGACCATTGCTGAATTTGACCACAGCCGAATTGATCGACACCCCCATGGGCACAGGCCAACCCCGCAGAGCATGGGTGATCTGGCGCAATTGGTTGAGCACCACAGTTGGGCCCTGATAGCCATAGCCAAGCCCTATCGCGCCAACCGCCCGCCCATCAAAATAGACGCGGGGATCGGCACGCATCTCCTCAACATAATCGAGAGCATTCTTAATCAGGCCGGAAATCGCCCCGTGATAGCAGGGGGACGCCACAATGACCCCATCGGCGCGGCGCAAATCGGCAATTAAAGCGCTGGCATTGGGGGGTGTTGGGCTCATCTGGGCCTCATACATCGGCAAAATCAGCTCTGCGCCACCATAAAGCCGGACCTCCGCCCCCAGATGCGCGCAATGATTTAAAGCCAAGCTGACGGCTTGTTCAGCCGATGAGGCTGGGCTCGTGGTCCCGCCAAGGCCAACAATGAATGGAGTGCGGTGCGGTGATGTCATTTTTCTCTCCCTTTCCCCATCTCTTAAAAGAGAGCGGGAGCAAAGACCAGAGGGGAAATGTCAGAGTTTCATTGACTTCCCCGCCCGCTTGGCCCATAAGCCTTCCCACGATTACAGCGGACCATATCTGCCCCTGCCTCATGCGCCCTTGTGCGCGGCGGTGGCATTGAAGGGTCCACTGGAACATCACCCTTTTTTTGATAGAGCGGGCGTTCCCCATCTCTATCGCCTTGAGATAGTGGAGCAGTGCCGTGAAACGGACTTATCAACCCAGCAAAATCGTGCGCAAACGTCGCCATGGTTTTCGTGCCCGTATGGCAACAGTCGGCGGTCGCAAAGTGATCGCAGCTCGTCGCGCCCGCGGCCGCAAGCGCCTGTCAGCCTAAGCCCAGCATGGGCCCTTGGCCCAGTTCAGCGAGGGTTTTGGCGTGGATAGCAGCCAGCAACTCCCACAAAATCCAACTCAGAGATCTCAGCCCCATAAAGCTGCGACAGATGTCATCTGCGCGCGACTTAAAAAACGCGCTGACTTCAAGCGTCTCTCCTCTGCCCGCCGTGCGCATGGCCGCGGCTTTAGTGTGGCAATGAAAGCGCAAATCCCCTCAGCTCTCCCTCAGGCCTCGCTTGACGCGCGTATTGGTTTTACTGTGACAAAACAATGCGGCAATGCCGTTGCACGCAATCGCATTCGCCGTCGCCTCAAAGAAGCCATGCGTCTTGATGGGCAGGCCATGACACAATCGGGTCATGATTACGTGATTTTTGGACGCCGCGAAGCGCTGAGCGAAGATTTTGCGCGCCTGCGTTCACGCCTTGCCTCAGCCATCGCCTCATTGCATCAAAGCCCATCCGTCTCATCTTCTTCCAACCCCACCCCCAAGCCCGCTGCGGCATCGATTTAAGTCAGGTCTTACATGAACGATGATCAAAAAAATCTTTTCCTAGCTATGGGTCTTTCGCTCATTGTGATTATGGGGTGGAATTATTTTTACTCCGGCCCGCAAGTCAATCAGGCCCGCGAGACACAAGCGCAAGTCGACAAAAGCCCCGCGCAAGATGTCGCACGCGGCGATAAAACAACAGCTCCCGCTCTGCCCGCAGGCTCATCACCCACCGCGGCGAGTGAGACTGTAACGGAAGCAGCGCCAACAGTGGCCTTGACGCGCGAGGCTGCCATTGCCAGCTCACCACGCATTGCCATTGATACCCCTAGCATTAAAGGCTCAATTAACCTGCGCGGCGGTCGCCTTGATGATGTGGAATTGAAAGATTACCGCGAGACGACAGACCCCAAAAGCCCACTGATTACTCTGCTCTCCCCGACATCAGCGCCAACGCCTTTCCTCGTCAATACAGGCTTTATTTTGCCCCGCGGTGCGGCCGTCACAACCTTGCCCGGTCCTGAAACATTGTGGAAGAGCGATGGCCATGTGCTCAGCGTTGAGACACCGGTGACGCTGACCTATGACAATGGCAAAGGGCTTATCTTCCAACGTATCTTTAGCGTTGATCGCAAATATATGTTCACCATTACGGATAAAGTCAGCAATAATGGTGATAGCCCCGTCTCACTCTCAAATTATGCGCGCGTGGTGCGCATTGGCAAACCCAAGACATCAGGCTATGCCGTTTTGCATGAGGGGTTTGTGGGTGTTGTCGGCGATAGCCGCGTGCAAGAAATCACTTATGACGCCATTGAAAAAGAGACCAAGGCGACACGCATTTTACATGGTGATGGCGCATGGTTAGGCTTTACTGATAAATATTGGGCCGTCACTGTCATCCCCGATCAAAGCAAACAAATTGAGGCAACCTTCTCCTCGGCAGGTGAGCAAACCAAAACCTATCAAACCATTGCCCTTGATGATCCCGTCAGCCTTGATCCTCATGCCAGCACAGAGGTGAGCACACGCGTCTTTGTGGGCGCTAAGGAAAACTCGACGATTGATCATTATCAGCTTGATGAGCACATTCACAATTTTGATCTTGTGATTGATTGGGGCTGGTTCTACTTCATCACCAAGCCGTTGTTCCGCTTGCTTGATCTGATCTTCAACTATGTCGGCAATTTCGGCATCGCCATTTTGATCGTCACTGTCTTAATCAAAGGTGCGTTCTTCCCGCTTGCCAATCGCAGCTATTTGTCCATGGCGAAAATGAAAGCCGTGCAGCCGCAATTAAGCGCCATTAAAGATCGCTTCCCCGATGATCGGCAAAAGCAGCAAGAAGAAATTATGGCGCTTTACAAACGCGAGCGCATTAATCCTGTAGCGGGGTGCTTACCTATCCTCATTCAAATCCCCGTGTTCTTTGCGCTCTATAAAGTGATCTTCATCACCATTGAAATGCGCCATGCGCCATTCTTTGGCTGGATCAAGGATTTGTCTGCGCCTGACCCAACAAATATCTTTACCTTGTTTGGTCTGATCCCGCTTGACCCCACTCAACTCCCGCTGATTGGGCATTTCCTTGTGCTGGGCATTTGGCCGATCATCATGGGCTTCACCATGTTCTTGCAAATGAAGATGAACCCTGAGCCCACAGATCCCGTGCAGCAGCAAATGTTTGCTTGGATGCCCGTGATCTTCACCTTTATGCTCGGCTCATTTCCATCAGGACTTGTGATCTACTGGACATGGAACAACACACTCTCCGTTACGCAGCAATATCTGATTATGCGCCGCGCGGGTGTGCAGATTGAATTGTGGAATAATCTGCGCAAAATGATCAAAGGCAAGAGCCAATAGGCGCGTTCGGGCGACATGCATATGTCGCCCTTGTTCCCTGAGTGAGGATAGCCATGACAGATGGTGATAACATGGCTCCTGATTTTACCGAGCAAGGGCGCAAGCTGTTTGCGGGCCCTATTGAGTTTATGTGGGCCGCTGCACGCTCAGATGGTCTGCCGCCCATTAGCACGCTTGAAATTGCTTTTGCAGGCCGCTCCAATGTCGGCAAATCCTCACTCATCAATGCTTTGACAGGGCGCACAGCCCTTGCGCGGACATCACATACACCTGGGCGCACGCAAGAGCTCAATTTCTTTCGTCTCGGCCCTGAAGGGCATGAGATTATGCGGCTTGTTGATATGCCGGGCTATGGTTATGCCGCCGCCGCAAAACATAAAATTGCCGCATGGACGCAGCTCATGCACGATTATCTGCGTGGCCGCTCCAGCCTTGCGCGTGTCTATGTCCTCATTGATGGCCGCCATGGCATCAAAGACACAGATAAAGAAACGCTTGATCTGCTCGACAAATGCGCCGTGTCATATCACGTCATCTTGACCAAAAGCGATGCGGTTTCACCAGCCGAGCGCGCACAGATTGAAGCCAGCACACTCGCCGCCTTGGCACGCCGCCCCGCTGCCTTTCCCCATGTGTTGTTCACCTCCTCAAAAGATAGCCAAGGCATTGCGCAATTGCGCGCCTCTATTGCAGAATTATTACACCAGCGCGGGGTTGATCTGGCGCGCCCAAGCTGAGATGCGCGCCAAATCTCTTTGCCTTTGCGCGCTGATGCTTTAAAACCCCTTTTCATAAGCGCCAGCAAAGAGGCTCTGATGACCGACACACGCACGCCCCAAGAACAAACTGCCATTCTCATGCAGGCTTTGCCGCATATGTTGCGCTATGATGATGCCATCGTCGTGGTGAAATACGGCGGTCATGCCATGGGCGATGAAAGTGTCGCGCGTAATTTTGCACGCGATATGGTGTTGCTCGAACAATCCGGCGTTAATCCCGTTGTGGTGCATGGCGGTGGGCCGCAAATTGGTGCCATGCTGGGCAAACTCGGTATTAAATCAGAGTTTCAAGCGGGCCTGCGCGTGACCGATCGCGCCACTGTTGAAATTGTTGAAATGGTCTTGGCGGGCTCGATCAACAAACAGATTGTTGGCTTTATCAATGCCGAAGGCGGGCGCGCCATTGGCTTATGCGGCAAAGACGGCAATATGGTCACCGCTGTAAAGGCAACACGCACAATTACCGATCCGTCCTCGCATATTGAACGCCATGTCGATCTGGGGTTTGTGGGTGAGCCCGATAAGGTTGACACCACAGTCCTTGAACAGATTTTAGGGCGCGAGCTGATTCCGGTGTTAGCACCTGTGGCGCAAGGCGCTGATGGTGAAACTTATAATGTCAACGCCGATACATTTGCTGGCGCCATTGCAGGAGCGCTGAAAGCCAAGCGTTTGTTGTTTCTCACGGACGTGCCGGGTGTGCTCGATAAAAACAAACAGCTCATTAAGCAATTGCGCATCAGTGATATTCACGCACTCATAGCGGACGGCACAATTACGGGCGGCATGATTCCAAAAGTTGAAACCTGTATTTATGCGCTTGAGCAAGGTGTGGAAGGCGTTGTCATTCTCGATGGGCAAACACCTCATGCGGTGCTTGTGGAATTATTGACCGATGGTGGTGCGGGCACATTGATCACACGCTAGACCTCATGGGGGATGCGATCTCTATGCACGCTGATATGCGCGCGCGCTTTGCTCATGTCACCACATGGGTATTTGATCTTGATAACACTCTCTACCCCGCAGGCAGTGATGTGTGGCCCAAGATTGATGCGCGCATGACCGCTTATATGATGAATTTGCTCGGCATTGATGGGATTTCAGCGCGTGCTCTGCAAAAATATTATTATCATAAATGCGGCACAACCCTGCGTGGGCTGATTGATGATTATGGCATTGACCCCCGCGCCTTTCTGAGTTTTGTGCACGATATCGATCGCTCAAACCTCAGGCCCAATGAGGCTTTAGCGCAGGCCATTCATGGGCTCAAAGGGCGACGGCTGATCTTGACCAATGGCACCGCCGATCACGCGTGGCAGACAGCACGCCATATTGGCATTGCCGATGCGTTTGATGCGGTCTTTGATATTGTGGATGCCGATCTCATCCCCAAACCACATGAAGGCGCTTATGAGCGCTTTTTTGATGCCCATGACATCGACCCACACTGCTGCGCCATGTTTGAAGATATTGCGCACAATCTTGCCGTGCCCCATGCGCGGGGGATGATCACAACACTGGTCATACCCAAATCGGCGCAAAATGATCAGCGCGAAGCTTGGGAACAGATTGCCTATGGGCCGCATATCGACTTTGTCACCGATGATTTGACGGGCTTTTTGCGGGCAATTCATGAAGATTGACCACAATCCCCCTAAGGGCGCTTGACAGCTGGCGTGAGGGCGAGGAAACCTCTGCCCCACGATTATCTTAAAACCCCTGCCTGTGCGGTACGGGTTTCCACAATAGCGATCAGGACGAGGAACCTATGTCCCATACACATAATCTTCACGAGCTTGAAACCATCATCAACGCGGCCTTTGAGGACCGCAATAATGTGAACGCCTCAACCAAAGGCCAGATACGTGACGCCGTCAACGAGGCCTTGCATTTGCTCGACACAGGCGCTGCGCGTGTTGCGCAAAAGGGTGCTGGCACAGGGGCGAGCGCATGGCATGTCAATCAATGGCTTAAAAAAGCTGTGCTCTTATCTTTCCGTCTCAATGATATGGAGATGATGTCGGGTGGCCCGCAAGGCGCAAGCTGGTGGGATAAGGTGCCTTCCAAATTTGCAGGCTGGACTGCCATTGATCACGAGAAAGCGGGCTTTCGCTCCGTGCCTAATTGTGTGGTGCGCAAATCAGCCTATATCGCCCCTGGTGTGATCTTAATGCCCTCTTTCGTGAATCTGGGTGCTTATGTGGACACAGGCACGATGGTTGACACATGGGCAACAGTGGGTAGCTGTGCGCAAATTGGTAAAAATGTGCATTTATCGGGCGGCGTTGGCATTGGTGGCGTGCTTGAGCCTTTGCAAGCCAATCCAACCATTATTGAAGATAATTGCTTTATTGGCGCACGCTCAGAAGTTGTTGAAGGTGTTGTGGTGGGCGAAGGCTCAGTACTGGCAATGGGTGTGTTTATCGGTGCCTCAACCAAAATCATTGATCGCAGCACAGGCCAGATTCACATGGGCTATGTGCCGCCCTATTCAGTTGTGGTGTCAGGCTCTCTACCAGGCAAACCATTGCCTGATGGCTCACCTGGTCCATCACTCTATTGCGCTGTCATTGTCAAAACAGTTGATGCGCAAACACGCTCTAAGACTGGCATTAATGAACTTTTGAGAGATTAAGACGTGAGCGAGACAGCGCCTGCCCCCAGCCGATTTTATTTTCTCTTTCGCACAGACAAAGGTGTGATTGATGCACCGACTTGGCTGCGTGGCACTGTTGTCATTGTTTTGATCAATGCTGTGTTGACGGCTTTATGGTTGCTTATGCTTCCTTATGCCAATCGCGGACTTGATGAACGGGCGCTGCTCGATCTCTCAACACTCGGCATATATGTATATCTCTTCATCTATGCCGAGATTGTGATTTTGAGCGCGGTGAGTTTTTATAACCTCACAGCCAAACGTTTTCGCGCATGTGCCCTGCCTGCGGCTTTGGCGGGACTCATTCCCTTCATTGCTTTGGTGACTGGCGCTTATCATTGGCTGCAACCGCGTGTGAGTGATGTCATTCCCGCTTGGAGCACTATGATTCTTGACGTCATATTGATTGCGTGTTGCCTATGGACGCTTATCATGTTGACGCGCAAGGAGAGCCAAGGCCATGACGCATAGCCCTGATGTCGTTGCGCTGGCGCAAGAGCTGATCCGCTGTCCCTCGGTCACACCTGCTGACCATGGCGCGCTTGATGTGATGAGCCGGCATTTGCTCAGCGCGGGCTTTCGGGTTGAGCGTGTGAGCTTTGATGATGTGAACACGCCAAGCATTCCTAATCTCTATGCGCGCTTTGGCACAGCTCAGCCCTGTCTCGTCTTTGCTGGTCACACTGATGTTGTCCCCCCCGGCCCGCTTGAGGCATGGCAGCACCAGCCCTTTGCCGCTGAGATTGCAGATGGCGCACTCTGGGGGCGTGGTGCGGTGGATATGAAGGGCGGGCTTGCGGCAAGCCTTGCAGCGGCTTTACGCTTTTGTGCGGATCATCCTGATCTCAACGGCTCAATTGCATTTCTGATTACAGGCGATGAAGAAGGCCCTGCCATCAATGGCACCATCAAACTTTTGGAATGGGCGCGCGCGCGTGGCGAGCAATTTGATCATTGCATTTTGGGTGAGCCAACCAATCGTGAGCACATCGGTGATATGATGAAGATTGGGCGCCGTGGCTCGCTCACGGGGCGGCTGATTGTTCAGGGCACGCAAGGCCATGTCGGCTATCCCCATTTAGCGGACAATCCCATTCACCACATCGTGCGTTTGCTTGCGAGCCTAACCGCCCCTGCGCTTGATGAGGGGAGCGCGCATTTTGACCCCTCAACACTTGCCATCACCTCCGTTGATGTCGGCAATAGCGCAACCAACGTCATCCCTGCGCAGGCGCGTGCTGTCTTTAACATCCGCTTTAATGATCTGTGGACGCCCGCGACATTGGCAGCGCATATTCATGAGCGCCTGAAAGCTGTTGCAGGTGAGGCGCGTTACGAGCTGAGCTTTGATCCCACCAATTCCATTTCATTTCTGACGCAGCAAGGCGCCTTTGTTGAGATGATGCAACAGGCCATTCATGATGTGACGGGACGCACAGCCGAACTCTCGACATCCGGAGGAACGTCAGATGCGCGCTTTATTCACCGCTATTGCGAGGTGGTTGAATTTGGCCTGATCGGCAAAACCATGCATAAAATTGATGAAGCCGTTGGGCTTGATGATCTGGCCACGCTGACACGCATTTATGAACATGCGCTTGAGCTTTATTTTAAGCCGTCATCATAATCAACGCGCGCCAAATAAAGCCCATAGGCAGGGGCAACCTGCCCACAGCGCGCTCTATCGCGGGCTTGCAATGCATCCCATAAATCATCACTGGTCCATTTACCTGAGCCGACATGCTCAAGCGAGCCAACGATGGAGCGGACCTGACGATGCAAAAATGATTGCGCGCTGGTGCGAATTTCAATGCGTGTGCCAATGCGCATGACATCAAGCTGATCAAGCGTACGAATGGGCGAATTGGCCTGACATTCCGAATCCCGAAAGGTCGAGAAATCATGCTTGCCGAGCAAACGCTGGGCGGCGTCATGCATGGCCTGTGCATCAAGCTTGCGCCGCATATGCCATGCAAAACCAAGCCCCACCGCAAGAGGGGCAGCGCGATTGCAGATGTGATAGATGTAATGACGGCGCGTGGCAGAAAAGCGCGCATCAAAATCATCATTCACAATCTCCGCATCCACAACGGCAATGGGATGATGGCGCATATGCGCATTGATGGCATCACGCACAACATCCGCGCGCCTCTCACAGCTCAAATCAATATGCGCCACTTGGCCTGTCGCATGCACACCCGCATCTGTGCGCCCCGCGCCATTCACGCTGACGCGCTCACCACTAAAGCCAAAAATCGCCTCTTCAATGACTTGCTGAATTCCCACACCATTGCTCTGACGTTGCCAGCCCACATAGGGGCGGCCATCATATTCAATGGTGAGCTTATAGCGGGTCATCCTTCGGCCTTCACAATGAGGCGTGTGCCTTTTGCAATGGGCACGCCACGCAAAAAAACATCGGCTGGCATAGGCGCTTTGCCTGCACGCTGCACATGGGTTAAACGCACCGCACCATGCCCGCAGGCAATGGTGAGTTGATCATCCAGCGCAACGCCTGCGTCGCCATCAGCGGCAACATAAGTGGCACGCAAGACTTTGATGCGCTCAGGCCCACGGCCGAGATCAATATCAAAATAAGCACCGGGGAAAGGGGAGAGGCCACGAATGTGATTGTGCACATCATGCGCATCAGCCTGCCAATTGATACGCGCTTCAGCCTTATCAATTTTATGCGCATAGATTACACCCTCCTGCGCTTGGGGCACAAAATGTAAAGACCCCCGCGCAAGAGCTGCGAGCGCCCGCACAATTAAATCCGCGCCCAAATGACTCAAGCCATCATGCACCTCAGAGGCGATCATCTCAGGCCCAATCATCATCGTTTCAGCCATAGCGATGGGGCCGGTATCAAGCCCCTCATCCATTTTCATCACCATCACACCAGTGCGTGTATCACCAGCCATAATCGCGCGCTGAATAGGAGCTGCCCCGCGCCAACGCGGTAATAATGACGCATGAATATTAAGGCATCCCTCGCGCGGCGCCTCCAAAATGGCTTTGGGCAAAATCAGACCATAGGCCACAACCACCGCCACATCAGCTTCATAAGCTCTAAATATTGCCTGCTCTTGCTCACCGCGCAATGAAGCGGGCGTATGAACGGGAATATGATATGCAAGCGCCGTCTCATGCACGGGTGATTTTTTCTCAGCCATGCCACGGCCCGCTGGCTTGGGCGCGCGCGTATAGACAGCGCAGACCTCATGCCCCTGCCCCACAATATCTGCCAAAATGGGAACTGAAAATTCAGGCGTGCCCATAAAAATAACGCGCATCACACAACCTATCTTTGAAGCGGGTTTTAGGATGCGCTCTGCGCATCGGGCTCATCCTGATGCGGCTCGCCCTCACGCTGATGTTTGGCAGCCTTGACAAATTTCTTGATCACACGCTCGCGTTTAAGGCGTGAGAGATGATCAATGAATAAAGTGCCGTTGAGATGGTCAATCTCATGCTGCAAACATGTGGCGAGCAGACCATCCGCCTCAAGCTCAATTTGATTATTCTCACGATCAAGAAAACGCACACGCACGCGCGCGGGCCGCTGCACTTCCTCGTAATATTCAGGAATGGACAAACAGCCTTCTTCATAGACGCTGAGCTCAGGCGAGCTCCAGATGATCTCGGGATTCGCAAGACAAAGAGGCGCGGGTGCTTCACCCTCACGCGCCACATCAATCACCACAATGCGCTTGGGCACTGCGATTTGAATGGCTGCCAAACCAATGCCGGGGGCGTCATACATGGTGTCCATCATATCATCCATGAGATCGCGCAAAGCGCCATCGACCTTTGCCACGGGCTCGGACATTAGACGCAAACGTGGGTCTGGAAGAGTAATGATGGGACGTAACGACATGGGCCTCTCACTTAATCTAGTGCAGAGATAAGCACCAAATCCCCTGTCGTCAAATGGCAGATGCGTCAGGGGCCATTCTTTTTACCGCTGCTATATCAACACCGGCTTGGGTGAGGATGCGCTGGCGGGCCTCTGTTAAGGGCTCGCTGACCACACGCATATGATGTCCATTGGCGTGCAAAAGACGATGTTCATCTTGCATCATGCCGACATGACCGCGCCAAAAAATAAGATCGCCCCGCTTCAGCTCATCCCATTGCTGAGCTGGCACATCCTGCCCCAGAGCATTTTGCTGTAAATCTGTATCGCGCGGGGCATGAAACCCTGTTTGCGCCAAAGCAATCTGCAGCAGACCAGAACAATCAATTCCGGCTTGGGAGCGCCCACCCCAGAGATAGGGGGCATGCTCAAACATCTCAGCCACCGCCACCATATCAGCATGGGGTTGATCGAGGGCGGTCAGATGATCTGCCCACACCCAGCCCAAATGATCTAGCCGCGCAAAGCGATCACGAAATTCAACGCAATGAACAAGCGCGCCCATAGGCAACGACAGCAAAGGCGGCATTTTCATATTTGCGGTGGGATATAAAAAGCTCATGGGCACGCTGACTTTATGGGTGGCAGGCGCACCCATTGGGCCCAAAGAAATATGCGGGAGATAGCCGACATAATGATCGTGCTTTAATTGCCCCCATGCCCAGCCCTCCATCACCTCATAGACAACAAACTCTTCCCCAAACAGAGCTTGCGTTACAACGGGCGCATCAGGAACGGGTGATTGATGCACATTAACAACACCAAGACGCAATATCTCTGATGTGCCCGTCACATAATGGGCGGCCTCAACATGACCTTGCAGATGATGTGCTGCGAGATCTGGACGTGCTGGAGTTAAGCGAGGATCAAAACGCATATTACACCAGAGGGGCTGTTATAGTCTGTGCCTTCGCAACCACCATATCAGCGAGTTGCTCGACATAAAGCGCGCCTTTGACTGTGCGCTGGACAATCACATTACGCTTATCGGCTTCATCACGACGCCGCGCAATCATGGACTGCTTTCCCAAGGCATCAAGCGCACGGGTAATGACGGGCTTGGTGACGTTTAATTTTTTCGCAAGACCGCGCACAGTATGTGGCGGCGGCTCAAGATAGACTGTGAGCATAAGAGCTAATTGGCGCAAAGTGAGATCAGGCACATCTTCTTGTTTCGTGTCGCGCACAAGACCCAAGGCAACATCGTGCAATAATTTTAGCGCTTCATCAGAGGTGATATTCATGGCCCATGCAATCTCACAAACTCAGCTGTCATCGCGCTTTATCACGCATTTGGCAAGCAGAAGTTTACTTTGGGGCAAGCCTTTTAGCCCCTCATCAAACTCAAGCACGCCGCCGCCGTGATGGCTTTGCTTGGGCATAACGCTCAGCAATGAGATCAAACATCAGGCGCGCGGTTTGGGGATCGCCCCCCTCGGGACGACCGGCGCGCTGGCTAGGAGACCAGCCATAAATATCAAAATGCACCCATGATGTCTTTTGATTCACAAAGCGGCTTAAAAACAATGCGGCTGTGATCGAGCCTGCAAAGGGACCCGAAGACACATTATTGGTGGCGGCTATTTTGCTGTCTAACATCGAGAGATAAGGCGCCCAAAGTGGCAAGCGCCAGACGGGATCATGTGTCTTTTGTCCATGCGCGACAATGGCCTGAGCAAGCGCCTCATCATGAGTAAAGAAGGGCGGCAAATCTGGCCCCAAGGCCACACGCGCCGCCCCTGTCAGAGTTGCAAAATCACACAGCAAATCAGGCTTATCTTCATCCGCCAGCGTTAAGGCATCAGCTAAAATCAAGCGCCCCTCAGCATCCGTATTGCCAATTTCAACACTCAGCCCTTTGCGGGAAGGATACACATCACCCGGCCTAAAAGACGAAGCGGAGACAGCATTTTCAACAATTGGCAGCAGCACGCGCAACCGCACAGGCAAACGCGCCGCCATAATCATCTGCGCAAGCGCAAGAGCTGTTGCCGCGCCCGCCATATCTTTTTTCATCAGCAGCATGGCGCTGCTAGGCTTGATATCAAGACCGCCCGTATCAAAACACACACCCTTGCCAACTAAGGTAACTTTCGGCGCATGAGCTGGGCCCCAGACCATATCAATCAAGCGTGGCTCTTCTTGCGCAGCGCGCCCCACGGCGTGAATGAGAGGGAAACCTGCTTTGAGTAAGCGCTCGCCTCTTATGCTGCGACATGTCGCTTTAAACCGACGCGCCACAGCAGTTGCGGCGCGCTCAAGCGCGGATGGGCTCATATCATTTGCAGGTGTGTTGATGAGATCACGCGCAAAGGCAATAGCCTCAGCCATTGACGACAGACGCACGCCATCACATCCCCGCGGCAGACACAAACGAGGCATATCATCCTTTGCTTTTTTATACGTTGTGAAGCGATAGGATGATAAAGCCCATGCCAAAGCCATATCAGAACATATGACATCCGAGAGCAAAGGCGACGGCGCCAAAGCATAAACACCCCTAGGCAGCGAGCGGGCCAATCCACCTATCGCAAAGGAATCCAAGCCATCCCCTAGCGCAAGGCCGAAGAGCACCTGCTCTACACCACCACGGGACGAGGGAATGATGAGGTGACGATTGGGCTCAGCCGCAAAGCCATGAACATCGCACCAGTCTTGCGCAGCTTTCGATAAAGCAGACCTATGCTTGGGCCATGTAGTGGAATCCACACATAAAATAGGGGTTGCTGATGCAGAGGCGGGAGCAAAGATGGACTTTGTCATGATGAACGCAAGCTCACTCTTTTGGTGAAATGAAAATTCTATTTACCAGTCCTTAGCCTTAATTCTTTATGACTGGAAGAGTTGATTTAAGTCTTTTGAGGATTGTTGATGCGGACCGAGCACTCTTTTGCCCAATCTCACTTCCCGCGCCAGCTTGTCTTTACCAGCATTGTGGCGAGCACTGTGGCTATAATGGCCGCATTAGGCGCATGCAGCCAAAACCCAAAAGACATCACGGGCTCCATCAACCCTACATCTCAAAATGAAATGCGGCGCATGACGCAAGAATGGGGCGAGCGCTATAAGCAAAATCCCAATGATAAGCGTATTGTGCTCAATTATGCGCAGGGATTACGCAGCCTCACCCAATATGAACAAGCAACAGCGGTATTGCAAAAAGCGCTGATTAGCCAGCCCAATGATCTCGATCTGCTTGCAGCCTATGGCAAGGCCTTGCTTGATGCAGGCCGTTTATCGGAAGCCTCTGAAGTGCTCTCACATGCGCAAACCAATGAACAGCCAAATTGGACAGTGCTGTCTGCGCAAGGTGCCGTCGCCGATCAAATGGGCAATCATGCCTTAGCGCAAAATTATTATCAGCAAGCCCTAAAAATCATGCCTAACGAGCCAAGTGTGATGTCAAATTTAGGCTTGTCTTATGCCTTATCAAAACGCCTGTCAGATGCAGAAGACATATTGACACGCGCATCATCCTTGCCCAATGCGAGTATGCGCGTGCGACAAAATCTTGCGCTGGTCTTGGCGTTGGAAGGCAAATTCAAAGAGGCTGAGGAGCTCAGCCTGCGCGATATGTCGCCAGAACAAGCCCATGCCAATATTGAGGCTGTGCGCACGACTATTTCGCAAAATAACAGTTGGCGCGAGCTTGCAAAACAGAGCCAAAATTAAGTCATGAAGATGGCGCGTTATATGCGCCATCTCAGGCCTAGTGATTAAAGCTAGAGATTTGAATGGCTGCTGGCGTGATAATAATCACGAAGACAACCGGCAAGAAAAATAAAATCATCGGCACTGTCAATTTAGGCGGCAAGGATGCAGCTTTCTTCTCAGCTTCAGCCATACGATTTTGACGCCCCTCTTCAGCCACAACACGCAAAGCGCCCGCAAGTGAGGTGCCGTATTTTTCAGATTGCGTGAGAACGAGCACAAGCTGTTTGATTGACTCAATCTGTGTGCGCTTATTAAAATTTTCAAATGCCAAGCGCCGATCAGGCAGATAGGATAATTCAGCCAGAAGGACGGCCACTTCTTCCGCTAGGGGAATACACTGCTGACCAACCTCTTGGCCGACACGCTGAAAAGCCACTTCAATAGAAGAGCCGGACTCAATGGCGATCAGCAAGAGATCAACCATATCAGGCGCGCCGCGCCGCAATAATAATTGACGCTTGGTAATTTGATTGGAGAGATAAATATTAGGTAATTTATATGAGACAATCGTGGCGACAATGACGATTAAAAATTTATTCAAAACAGTTTGATCAAGATCCAATAAAAAGAAAATATAGATCAAGCTGAAAAAGAACATGCCGATGGGCACAGCAAGATGGAAAAAAGCAAACACCATTTCAGCCCCAGGTGAACGATAGCCCGCAAGCATCAGATTTTTACGCATATTCTCTTCGCCAAGCCATTTGATGAGGTCAAGGGATTTAGCAATATGCTTTGCAAAGCCAATAAACCCAACAGGCTTTTTATCAACACTCAAGCGCTGGCGCTGACCAAGGCGCATACGTTCGCGCTCTTGTGCTACAGCCCGCATGCGCTCATCAAGTTGATCGGTGCCTAAATAAGGGATGGCGACCGAAACAACGGATGCAAAAGCTGCAAAGGCAATTAATAAGCGAACAACAATATGAGGATCAAGTAAATCCATCTCTCACCTAAAAGTCGAAATTGATGATTTGGCGCATGACAAAAATGCCAATTGACATCCACACGGCTGACCCAATCAATGCGACATTGCCTGTGGAGGTTGTAAATAATAAGCCGATATAATCTGGCGCCACAATTGACAGCAAAAACATAAGCGCAAAGGGCAAACACCCGATAATCATAGCCGATGATTTTGCCTCTGATGAATAGGCAAGAATTTTTAATTTCATCTTTTTACGATCACGCAACACGCGTGAGAGATTTGACAAGGATTCAGCAAGAGACCCGCCTGATTTTTGCTGTAAGGCAATGCAAATCGCGAAAAACCGCACTTCTTGAATGGGGATATTGCGCGCCATACGCTCAAATGCATCACTGATCGACACACCCATATTTTGCTCGTCCATGACATGGGCTATCTCACTGCGAATGGGCTCCTCACTCTCCAAAGCCACAATTTTAATACATTCAATTAAAGGCAAACCAGATTTAACACCACGGACAATCACATCGATCACATCAGGAAAATCATTTGAAAATTTCGTTAGCCTCTTTTTAATCAGCATGGAGACGGCCCAATGGGGAACACCCACCCCCAATAAAACCCCAAGACAAGAGGCATAAATAACATTTTGCAAAAGCAAAACACCGATGATAAAACCCACCACGCCCAAGCCAATACTCAGCATAAAATAGCCTGTTACCGATAAAGATGTGCCCGTTTGCGTCAAGCGATCACGCAAACTGGTCTTGGGCTTGCGGCCATTCTCAATAGCCTTCAAATTATCAGATAATTGTTTGCGGCGTCTTTGGTTTTCGCTCTCCAATGTGCGCAAACGCGACACTTTTGACAGGGATTTGACACGCTTTTCAGTTCGCTCTTGCGATTTTAAATCGGTATCAAAGAGGCCATATAATAAAAGGCCAACCGCAATAACAACACAGGCAACAATTATAAGTGTTCTCATCACGCACCTTATTTTCCATCCAGAGCATCAAGCGCTGCGGCAAGATGCGCTTCTTCATTATAATAACGTGCCCGCTCAGAGAAACGCGGTTTGCCTATGCCAGTGGAGCGATGCATCCCCTTTAGCTTGCCATGCGCATCCTCGCCAATGATGTCGTAAATAACGATGTCTTGCGTGGTAATCACATCACCTTCCATCCCCATGACTTCGGTAATATGCGTGATGCGGCGCGAGCCATCACGTAAACGTGATGCCTGAATAATCACATCGACCGATGAAGCAATCATTTCACGAATGGTGCGGGAGGGAAGACCATAACCACCCATTGTGATCATTGACTCCATGCGGCTTAGCGCCTCACGCGGGGAGTTGGCATGCAATGTTCCCATGGATCCATCATGGCCCGTGTTCATGGCTTGCAAGAGATCAAACGCTTCAGGACCGCGCACCTCACCGACAATAATGCGCTCAGGACGCATACGCAGACAATTTTTGACGAGATCGCGCATTGTGATCGCGCCCGTGCCTTCCAAATTGGGAGGGCGTGTTTCAAGTCTGACGACATGAGGTTGTTGCAATTGCAGCTCGGCCGCATCCTCACATGTAATAATCCGCTCATCACTATCGATGTAATTCGTGAGACAATTGAGCAATGTGGTTTTACCCGAACCCGTACCTCCCGAAATCACCACATTACAGCGCACCCGACCAATGATTTTAAGGATATCCGCACCAGGCTGATTGATCGCGCCAAAGCGCACCAATTGATCAAGTGTCAGCTTATCTTTTTTGAACTTACGAATTGTCAGCGCCGCCCCATCAATGGCAAGCGGTGGCGCGATCACATTGACACGCGAGCCATCAATTAAACGTGCATCGCAAATGGGGGAGGATTCATCAACACGCCGCCCAACCTGACTGACAATACGTTGGCAGATATTGAGCAATTGCTCATTATCACGAAACCTGATGTTGGTGAGCTGAATTTTGCCATTAACTTCGATATAGGTTTTTGTTGCGCCATTGACCATAATATCAGCAATGTCATCGCGCGCTAATAAGGGCTCAAGCGGCCCATAACCCAAGACATCATTACAGATGTCATCAAGTAAATCTTCTTGATCGGAAATAGATAATGGAATGTTTTTAGCGGCGATGATCTCATGCAGGGCATCGCGAATTTCTTCTCGCGCCACTCTTTGATCTAATTTTGAGAATTGCGCCAAGTCAACAAAGTCAAGCAATGTCGCAAAGAGTCTGGCTTTAATATCATAAAACTCAGCCGATCGCGCTGCTTGCGGGGCTTGGCTCACCCGCGCTTCAGATGGGCGCGCACTCACAGCAGGGCTCTGCGCTTGCGCAACGGGGCGCGCAGCAGGGCTAACTTGAGAAGGCTGGACAACACCTGAACGTTTACCAAACATCACTTATCTCCCATGCGCTCATGAACGCTGGCCAATACGCTTCAAGAGTGGCGCAAATAAACTTGGCTTACTTGATGTTTCACCATCGGATTTGCCGATGAGTTGTCGCACAAGAGTTCTAAATATCTGCTGAGATGAATCCACCTCTGCAATCATTTGTCCATTATTTGCCGCCGTTGAAAATGTCTTTGAGTCAAAGGGAATACGGCCAAAGGCTTGACTTCAAGGGCTTTGGAGAAATCATCAATGCTAATTTCTTGGCGCTTAGGAACATTCGTCATGTTCAAAATTAATTTTGGCATATTGTCATTTGGACGCGTGGTGCGCATGACGTCATAAATGCCGCGCGCATTACGCAGGCTTGCCAAATCCGGCGTCGCAACAAGAATGATTTCATCGCAGGAAATAAGACTGCGCCGTATTGCGCCCGTCCACATATGCGGCATATCAAGAACCACATTTGGAACAAGTTCACGCGCCGCATCCAGCAATTGATCGAGATCGGTTTCAGCAAAATCATAGGACCGATCAAGCATAACGGGCGCGGCCGCAATATTGAGGCGATCACCACCTGATGTCAGCACACGATCAAGCGAGCTGTTATCAACACGATCAAGGCTGCGCAATAAATCACCCAATGTGGCATTGGGGTCTTGATTAAAATTGAGCGCCGCTGTCCCAAAGGCAAAATCAAAATCAAAAATTGACACTTGCGAGGAGACTTCTTGCGCTAAAGCCCATGCAAAATTTTGCGCACAGGTTGAGGCGCCTACACCGCCGCGTGAACCAAAAAAGCCAAAGACACGGCCAATTTTCTTAATTGACCCATCAACATATAAATGCGCCAGCGCCGAGACGAAATCGACGGGATCAAGGGGCTGGACAAAATATTCGCTGACACCGCGCGAGCGTAACTCACGATAAAGAACAATGTCATTTGATTTGCCAATGATGACAACCTTAGTTCCGACATCGCAAAATTCTGCTAATTGATCGAGTTGACCAATCAAATGCTCGCGCGCCGAATTGCTTTCAATAATAATAATATTGGGCGTGGGCGCTTGCTTATATGTCTCAACAGCGCTGTCAACTCCACCTGTCATCACCTTAGTATGGGCACGCATCATACGCCGATCACGCGAGACCTCAGTGATAAATTGCGAAACACCCTGTGTTTCACAAAAAGCCTGTATGGAGACCCGCGGTAAAGAGGCTAATCCATTTGCTTGCATATTAGTTCACTCCTGTATTGGTAACTGACCAAGACGAGGATGGATCAGATCCGTCGCGTATTTTTCCAATGGCCCGCGTGCGCATCACAATATCCGAATTGCTTTCCGCGCGGGGTGATTTGAGATCGGCTGGATTTGAGACTTGTGAGGCAATAAAGCTTTGTGTTGCGCATCCAAAATCATAATAATTTTGATTATTATTATCGATGCGCGTGGGTGTGTTGATGAGATCTTGTGAATATGAGCCGCAGGCATGAGGCACAGCTGCTGATAAAGCCATAAATGATAAGCGAATAGGGGCCAAATTACGATTATCATTTGGCTCATAAAACCGCACACTTACATTGGCCGTGATCTGATTATCAGCAAATATTTTTTCAATCTGTTCAACAATGGGTTTTAGCCGCGGGCTATCGGCGGCTGCGCGTGGAAAATTAATATCGATGGGACCACCATTTTTTTCATGATGCAAAAGCGCAAACCCACGGATGCGATTGATCGCGGGCCCATCAAAGCCACCTGCCCCCATGTAAATATCTACGATTGTGGGGGCATTGCCCACGACAATGGGATGGCGCTCATCATAGCGCAGAGGCACGGAGCCCGTGACATCGGTCCCGCCACCGCAGCCTGCGAGCGCCACACAATTCATCACCGCTGCCACTATAATCTTGGTTCGTGATTGACGAACCATCACCCAAACACTCTGACGCATAAGCTCATCTCCACGCCTAATCATTAATAAAACCAATGGGGCCACGATAACGGGCTAAATTTGCTTGATCGGGATTTGGTGCGTAAATCCGATTCATAGTGCCCAGCAAAAGAGCCTGCGAATCCTTGGCATCAAGAAGATTTTGACCGGGCACTGGCAATTCATTGCTCGACACAGATTTTGCAATATAGGGTGTGACAATAATCACCAATTCCGTTTCTTGCCGCTGATAATCACGCGAACGGAAAAGCGCCCCCAGCACAGGTAAATTCATAAGACCGGGCAAGCCATTAATTGTGGCTTGCGATGTCGTTTGTATTAAACCCGCTGTGGCTATTGACCCGCCCGATGGCAATTCAATCGTGGCTTCATTTTTACGTGTCCGGAATCCAGAAACACTGCTTGAATTAAAAGAGAATGTCACGCTTGGATCAAGCTCTGTCACTTCAGTTGCAATGCGCATGAGAATTTTGCCATCTGTCAAAACAACCGGTGCAAAATTAAGTGTCACGCCATAGGGCTTGAATGTAACGCCTGTCGAACATGCGCCATTGGCGCAGGTTTCACCTGCGGGAACGGGAATTTCACCACCCGCTGTAAATTTGGCATTTTCACCCGAAACAGCCGTGACTGTTGGTTCAGCTAAAATTCGTGCCGCGCCATTACGCTCATAGGCCTGTAATTGCGTTGACAATCCATTGAGCGCGGCCGAACCAATGGTGGCTCCACCTGTCGTTAATTGATTGACCAATGAATTATTCATGGTCACCGATCCCCAATTGCCCTGCGCAACAGCATTGGTGATGCCTAATTGTTTCATGATAGTGCGACGCACTTCAGCAATGGTCACATGCACCATGACTTGATCACGACCAAGCAACACAAGGGAATTAACGACTGTCCCACCCTGCCCAGTGGCGCTGGCTTGGGTGACAAACCCCTTGGCGATATCAAGCGCCATCTGCGCTTCGGCCGCTGATTCCACTGTACCCGTAAGAATAATCGTATCATTCACAGTTTTGGGAACGATATGAGATGTTGGAACAGCGGTTTTGATAATCTCAGATAATTCGGCAACATCACGCCCGACAACCACATCAAGCGTCGCGATGCGATTGCCTTGTTGATCAAGAGCAAACACACTGGTTTGCCCACCAGTATTGGCAATAATGTAAAGACGACGCGCAGAGCGAACCACGGCTGAAATGATTTTGGGGTCAGCGATAAAAATTTCAGCTGCATCGCGCGGTAAATCCACAATAACAGATTTGCCACTGCCCAAATTAATATGACGCACATCCCCTGCATCACCATTATTTTGCGCTGATGGCATGGGCATTGTGGGCGTTGTCGCGATGGCGCTGCGTGCTTGCGCAATGGGTGCTTGCGCGCTGCGTGCCTGCGCGATGGGTGCTTGCGTCTGTTGCGGCGCGGCTTGTGCCCATGCATCATTGACATATATGAGCACATAAAAGCCGGACCACAGCGTCAAGCATAGGGCTAGTAAAGTAGCGATATGTTTATAAAGGCGCGAAAAGAGGCTCATATCAACGCTTCCCCATGGTTGAAGCTGTGCCAAATCGAATGATGGTCAGCGATGGTGAGGGACGCCCACTGTCCTGCGCCACATCGGTTTTATCGCCCTTGCGCTCTGTAATGCTGCGCAAGACCAGTGAAAGCTGACCCTTGCGTTGCGACAAGGTTAGAATTTCTGCTTGGCGTGGGGTCACCTCAAGTGTGGCGGTCGAACCAACGACAACTTTCTCGCCATTCTTTTCCTGAATATTTTGCCCAATGGCGAGAACGCGCACATTTTGCATGATTGTTTGCGCCGACATATCACCGGGCTTGCCGCCATCATCATCTTGACCCACGAGAATGATATCAACGCGATCATTCGGCAGAACAAAGCCACCCGCCGATGTTGAGCCGCCGGCATCAATATTAATAGCCATAGCGCGCATGCCTTCAGGCAGAATGGTGGAGAGATAACCTGCGTTTTGCGATTTGATTAATTTATCGCGCCGCAAGGGATCGCCTTCATAGATAACGGAGCGTGAAATTGTGCCCTTTATATCAGCGACAGCATCTGGCGTGCGCGAGCGCACAATCATCGCATCAGTCACAGCCGAACGCGGCCATTGAATCCATGATACATCTTCGGGATTAACGGCAACGCCAACTTCGATATTATGCGCGGCAACAAGGACATCTTCTAATTCAACAGCAGGGGCCGCAGGTTGATTTGATTGGGCTGGTGCAGGCTCAGGAGGCGGAGGATCATTGCCAGTCAGCATCCACGCGATAACGCCCGACGCAATAGCAAGACCCATAAAAAGCAAACGTGACTTTTTCATCTGAACAATGACTCAAAAATAAATAAAATAACAAGTCAGAGTAAAGCAGTTAAACGTCAAGTTAGGGTTAATGAAACATGGAAAATTTTATTTCAATATTATAGTCCATACGGGTGATGTAGGAAAAACCCACATAGCTGCGCAGGCGAGGGCAATGCCATAAGGCACGCCCGTTGTAGGCTGATGCAAGTGAACAAGCCAATGCCATTTGTGAGTAAAGTGAGGCAATGCCACACGCCGCATCGCCAATAAGGCTAATGTTAACACACCGCCTAAAAATGATGTCAGAATGATATAATCAAGAGTTGATGCCCAGCCTAACCACAATGCTGTGGCGGAGGCTAATTTTGCATCCCCGCCACCCATCCATCCCAAGCTGAATAAGATAAAGCCAACAATGAGAACAAGACCGCCTGACAAGACATGTTCGAGGATAAATCCACTATCCACAGCGCCGAAATATAATATCGGCACAAACATCAACGCCAAACTCGCTGAAAGCCAATTCGGAATCTTCATGGTCAGAAGATCCGAAAACGCAGCATAGATCATGCATAAAGGAAAGATATTCAGGGCTATGAGTTCCCCGATCTTCATGCATCATCTCCATAATCAGCACAAACGGGGGCGCGACATAAAATAATATGCGCCACCCGTTGAATTGATAATAATAAAATATCAGCTCAGATTATTGGTGATATTACCAAAGGTTTTCGCAATTTTTGTACCCAGAGTGCTTGCTGCACTAATAATTGCAACAGCAATCAAGCTCGCAACCAGAGCGTATTCAATTGCAGTCACACCATCTTCATCTCTTATAAACTTTGAAATCAATGACATAAAAAATCTCCTGTCTGCCCCGCCCTGCACATAACGGCAAGGTCGACGTAAACAAAGAATAAAATGAAATTATTTCTTTTTTCTTACCAAAACTAATAATGTTTCATCTTTAATTATAGCATTAATTTAAATATCTCTCGCCATGCATTATTAATGTCGCCTAAGCCCTGAATATTTTATGAATTGAGTTTAATAATAAAATTTCATTCAAATCACAAAGATATTTTTACTGATCTTTTACCCTGAACGCTTACTTTACCTTGAGTTTCATTGTGTGGATTGAGTCATGTTTATTTTGTGGCGTTATTTTCGTTCGGCAAGCCTAATTTTATGTGGCCTCATTTTCATGTTTTGCGCATCTCGTCCTGCTCAAGCGCTTGATGAGCTCACCATCACACTCTACAAAGCCGAAGTTTTTGAAATGCCTGAGGGCACATCAACGCTCATCGTCGGTAATCCCCTCATTGCCGATATTACTCTTCTTAAGAAAGGCAATAAGATTCTCATCACAGGTAAAGGTTTTGGCGAGACCAATGTGCTGGCTATTGATACGGAAGGCAATGTCATCACCGAAACACGTGTGCGTGTCGTCTCATCAAATGAGCATAATCTGATTGTGCAAAGAGGCACTGAGCGCGAAAGCTACAGCTGCTCGCCGCGTTGCTTACCAACAGTCAATTTGGGGGATTCGCCCGCTTTTATCTCGCAGACGACATCGCAAATTCAAACTCACGCGAGCGCCTCAACTTCACGCTGATGAGCTCGCCTAAAGCGAGCTCATGCAGAGCTGCTTAGATGGTTTGATTATAAGCGCCGACTTCTGGATGCTGGCGAATAACCGCATCAACCGCATGGAACATCTCACGCATCCGCGCTTCTGAAACAGGGCTTTCCACCACCACAACCAATTCTGGTTTGTTTGAGGAGGCGCGCACAAGCCCCCATGTGCCATCCTCAACAACGACACGCACGCCATTGACTGTTACGAGATCACGGATTTTTTGTCCCGTGAACATCTCGCCTCTTTTTGCCATCGCCTCAAAATAGGCAACCACTTTATCAACAATGCCATATTTGACTTCATCGTCACAATGAGGCGCCATTGTGGGCGAGCCCCATGTCTTAGGCAAATCCTGATACAGATCCGACATGGTCTTTGTGGGATTGCGATCGAGCATATCAATCACATGAAGCGCGGTCACAACACCATCATCATAACCACGCCCCACTGGTGCGTTAAAGAAAAAATGCCCCGATTTTTCAAACCCTGCCAAAGCCCCTAGATCGGTCACGCGCCGTTTAATATAGGAATGGCCGGTCTTCCAATAATCAGCCTTAGCGCCGCGCTCAATCAAAACGGGATCGGTCATAAACAGGCCCGTTGATTTCACATCCACCACAAA
>Ga0164296_1001115_pt1 | contig 29728 bp, 20 predicted proteins | sample GEODES057metaG_FD_113533 | JGI IMG/M metagenome (GOLD analysis project Ga0164296, IMG submission 113533) | Dystrophic lake water microbial communities from Trout Bog Lake, Wisconsin, USA - GEODES057 metaG | ecosystem: Environmental > Aquatic > Freshwater > Lake | place: USA: Trout Bog Lake...
GAGGGCGGCAGCTTTGAGCGCCTCCTTGGCGACGTCTTGCCATTGCTGCGCTTGGTCGAGACCGATGCCGACGCCCCAGGTTTTGACGAACTGCTTCTCTGCCTCGGGTCCCAGGCGGCGGTAGATGATCATGCCGTACGTGAAGATGAACCAGCTGAAGATGGCCCATGTCACGTACACTCCAAGCAAGCCAGTGGCCGCATACAGCCTTCTCGCAAGAGCTGCACTCCGCGCATCGCTCTCCTCCGACTTGGACTCATGACCGGAGCTGCTAGCTGGGGAATCCCTCTGGGAGAGCCGGTGAGCGCGGTCAACTTCCGCTTTGGGAGATCCCCCGCCGCCATCTAGTCCTCGGCCTCCTGCGCTCGTCTTCGAGCTGGTCGGAGGCCGGAATGCATGGAGCACCTTGCCCAACGCAAACTTGAAGAGCTCTCTCCACCCGGCACCTGTAGCCAGGAGCTGCACCAAGTCGCTGGGAGGGTCATCAGCATCCGCCCATCGCCATTCCTTGTGCGCGCGCTTGCCCAGCAACAGGCTCAGGATGCCACCCCAAGCGACCCATCCTTCGGCTGCGCCTTCCACCTCGTTCGCAATCTCGAAGCAGCGCTCGAGGAACATGGTCACCGGCAGCGCGACAGCCACGCAGATCAGTCCAACGAAGATCTGGTCTGTGAAGTAGGCATCATCCGGGAAGGCGTGGCACACGTAGTCGTCCAGCGTCGTGCGGCACACGCATGATGGGTCGCCCGGGCTTGAGGAGCACTGCACCGTGGGCGAGTACGTGAATGCGCCCTGCAGGCCCGGGAACTGGGTGGGCAGATCGCCGCAGTCCGCCACGCTGCCCAGGCATGGGGCAGCCGACAGAGCAGGGGGACACGTGCCCGGCATTGCCGTCGCACTGCTGTTGCTGGACGCCGACAGCAAGTAGGCTGACATGGGCAAGTTGGAGGCGTAATCTGCTGTGGAGGTAGCTGGCGAGCCGCACGTCTGTCCAGCACCTGTGTTCAGCAGCGTCCGAATCTCCGTGCAGCACGCGGTGCCGCGGCTGCTGTAGAACCAGATGCTCGTCAGCAGCGACGAGGCGAGCAGCGTCACGAGGATCATGAAGCGCTGCCACCGCTGGATGAAGCCGTCCGTGTCCAGGAAGGTGCTGAACGTGTCGTGGTCCGTCATCATGGATTTGACGATACGACTGACCGCGTTCTGCAGGCGCACCATCGCATTCTGGGGTGCAAGGCCGTCCGAGTTGCGAGCCTGCTGCATCGCGTATTGCGATGCTGCACGCCAGCGATGCAGCGTCACGCCCGCCTCACGGTGGAGGTGCGACAGCCTGTTGTGCTTGCGTAGACGCCGGTGGCGAGCGGCCATGGTGTCCAGGTACGAATAGCACGCGTCGACGATAGTACTGGAGCCCTCTTCGTCGAGCAGCCACGACGAGTCGCTCTCCTCAAGCCACACCAGCGCCAAGAGGGTGGCCCACACGCGCTGCTGCACTTCTGGCGCCTTGATGTACCGCTCCATCCGCTTCGGCATGGCGCGCGTCACAGTGGCAGCCGCGAATGTGAGCGGATCGTCGGTCGCATTTGCAGGGATGCCACTCACAGAGGCCACGTCGTTGTCATTCACGCGCTCGTTGGCCTCTTCCTCTCCGTCCACCAGCTCATCCAGGTCGTCAGGGGGGGCAAACAGCAAGCGCAGCTTGGACAGCACGCCGCTTGCCATCGCCCCGGACGCGGACTGCTTTGGCGGCAGCGGCCCCGCGTGTGCTTCGAGCGCAAATGCGAGGCTGTCGGATGCGTCAAACGATCCATCTGGGTTCTGAAGCAGGATAAGGCGCCACATGCGGGAGGTCTTCATCCACTTGGAGCGCGCGATCAGGGAGCCATTATCGTCGCCCAGCATGAGCATGAACATGCCGCACAGATCCTCGAAACTGCGACCCCGGATGGTGACGCCCCGGAAGTACTCGCCAGTGCGTGCGCGGCGATTGCAGAAATCCACCAGCGGCAGGCATCGCGCGTTGGCAATGTGGGCAAATAGCAGCGCCGAGCTCACCAAGCAGTCCTCGCGTCGGGGAAAAACCAGTGAACGACTCAATGCCGGGGAATTGTTGAGGATAACTGCCGGCATGTTGTCCGGAGCGCCAGCAGGCTGCGCGATCAGCATCAGCCGGCTCGTCTGCAGGACTGAAGTCACGCGCGATGGAGGCACCATGATAGCGTTCCTAGGCACGCTGCTGGCTTCCACCAGCACGTCAGGAATCTTGCGCATACGACTGCCGCCTCCTAGGCACAGCGGCAAGGCTCTGCGGATGGCCTCCAGCGCTGCGTCCGTCTGCGACTGGCTGCTCTGCAGACATGCCACTGACAAGCCGTGCTTCCTGCCAATGGCTTCAGCCACTGTGCCGGGCAGCAACTCGGTGGGGAGTGCAATGCGCAGTCGGATGAAGGGGAAGCCCAGGACGCCGGCCAGCGCGACGGCGGAGCCTTCGGGCGCGCCCACATCGCCCTGGAGGGGCTGTTGCTGGAGGTGCCACATCCAAGCACCAGAAGGGCTGAGTTGGAAGCCCATGCCGGGGCTGGTCACATGGCGGATAACCTTGGCATTGTGTGCCCGGTCCTGCATCACTCCGACGACCGCGCCGACGTGCATGATGCCGAACATGATGACGACCAGCTCAAACAGCGTCTTCAGCTTCTTGATGATGTCCGCTGCACTGAAGCTCGTCATGTCGCTCAGGCTGCACGTCGTCACCTTGGGCAACCGCGCTGCTGCAAAGTCAGTCAAGTGGCGGCACATGCAGCGCGTCACGTTGCTTGGTGACACGCAACCGGTGCCTGTGAATGCCTGCTTCGTGTTGTCCCACGAGCAATTGAACGTGTTTGGCTGCCACAGGGCGCAGCCGGCGCCGTAGATGACACGCATCACGGGCTGCGCGGATAAGCCCAACGCGGTGAGATTAGCGGGGCAAGACACGTTCCCGCTCAGCGGATTGCGCGGGTTGGGGTACACAACGCAGGATTTGCCCCGGATTGCGCCTTCGCATGGCCTGTTGGACGCGCAGTCGAGCACCAGCTGACTGCACAGACTGCTCTCATTCAGTGGTCCCCGGATGGTCCACGCCAGCGCCAGGGACGTATCGTCCGGCACAGTCACATTCGGCAAGAAGCTCAGCGTGTGATTTGCAGGCTGCGGGTTGGGCACACCAATGCAGCCACTGGTGCTATATGCGCGAGATGTGGTGTTGTAGAACGAGCACGTCGCCTGCAGGTTGCTGCCACCCGTGGAGACGCCCGGCAGCGTGAACGTGATGGGCGTGCTCGCGTTAGAGATCTCCAACGGGCCGGATGCCGTGCTGAATGCCAAGCGTGTGCTTCCTCCAACAGTGCTGAGGTTGGTTCCCACCGTCGTGTTCGCCCACGGATCGAATGTCAGCGATCGGAACTGGGTGATCACAGCCGCACTGCCGTTGCCACCAGCCGCTGAGCTCAGTAGACCCGGAGGCATGGGGTTGAAGCTTGACGCAGACCCAGGCGCACTGATGGGGGTTGTCGACACGACGCCTGGCGGCGTCACAGAGATCGCGGCCTGGATGTTTGGCGTGCTGAATGTCACGGTGGTGGGTGCCGTTGTGCTGCCACTGCCACCACTGGCGACTGAGGTGAGTAGACTGCTAGCCGCGCTCGTTGCGAGCGAATCGAGCACGCCCGTGACCTGGGTCAGCGCTGCAGGGTTGTTGTTGGACGCGCTGGTGGCAATGGACGATAGGGCGGACACGACCGCGACGCCAGCGGCCCCCGAGACGTTGATAGGTGCCGCTGCCACGGCGGTGAGCACACTCAGTGCCGCTGCCTGGCTGTCGGGAGACAGCGTCACGTTTGGCGCAGCAGAGACCACCGCCAGCACGACGGAGGCGGCGGCGGCGGCCTTGGAGCTGCTCAGATTTGTCGGGGTGCCAGCAGAGTTGTTCAGGCCAGCGGTGAGCGACGTCAGGATGGAGGCCTGTGCGGATGCCAGTGCGCTTGCATTGCTGCTTAGGCTGCTCAATGATGAGGAGACTGCGGCGCTGACTGCACTCGCATTGGACGTGTTGCTGCTCAATGTGTCCAAGTTCAAGGTCAGCAGCGGCGGACTCGGCGGCGGAGGCGCTGGTGGTGTGGGAGGGCTTGGCGGAGGCAAAGCAGGAGGTGACGGAGGGCTGGGCGGTGGCGGCGACGGCGGCGGGGTAGGTGGAGATGGCGGTGGCGGTGGCAATGGCGGTGGAGGGGGCGATGGCGGCTGCGGTGGGCTTGGTGGCGGTGGGTTTGGTGGGGGAGGACTGGGAGGCGGCGGCGATGGCGGCGGCGTTGGAGGCGGAGGCGGCGGTGGCGGAGGGGGGGGAGGTGGCGGCCGAGGGTTTTGGGGGCCTCGGGGGGGAGCTCGGCGAGGAGGGGTTGGGTTTCGGGTTTGTTGAGGGTGTGCTCGACGACGGCGAAGTAGCCGCGGATGAAGTAGCCGTATTTGGTGCCGAGCCAGCCGTGGGCCTGGGAGATGTAGGGGGTTTTCGGGCGCGGCTCGGCGGAGGGCTCGGGCTGCTTTTTGGCGCGGGCGGCGCGTTCGCGGGGGGCTTTCCAGGTGCCGTTGGCGAGGCTGGCGAGGAGGCGCTGGATGCGGGTGCGGGGGCGGGAGATGCGGTGGAGGACGTGGATGCCGATGGGGGCGAGGGCGTGGAGGCGGTGGAAGATGTACATGACGACGGTGCCGACGGCCTGCGCCAGGGCTTCGGCGAAAGCCGAGCAGGCTTCGGCGGTGGCCGATGCTCCTGGGTGCGCTGTGGGGGGCGTCGGGGGTGCGGTCATGGGTCCTTCGGGTAAGAGTTAGGCAAATAAAATAACTATCGACGGTGAGGTGGGCAAGCGGATTCTGTGCCTGTTTCGCCTGCCGGAGAGAGGGGCGGTGACAGGGCGTCGCCGCGACTGGGGTGGCTGATCGGTCTATGCGTGCCGCATGGAGGGCGTTGCCTCGAGGGGGCGGTGTGCCCAGTAGGTTCCGGCCATGACGAGGTCGAAGGAGAGGGTTCGGACGCCGGCGAGGGCGAGGCCGGCGTCGCCGTCGGTCCAGCGCCAGTTGGGTTCGGGGGGGAGCCAGCCGGAGGAGAGGCGGGGATCGTCGAGGGGGATGGGGGCGCCGTCGAGGCGGAGGTTGGCGATGGCGACGCCGAGGGTGCGGGTGTCGGTTTCGTCGGCGCGGGTGTGGGCGGGGGTCCAGCTGCGGGAGACGAGGCGGAGGCTGTGGGCGGCGGGGGGGAGGCGGACGTGGCGGGTGGGGCCGTCGATCAGCTGAGCGAGCGGGCGGCCGTTGGCGAGGATTTGGAGGGCGGGATCATCGGTGAGGTCGGCGCCGAGGGTGGCGGCCTGGGCGAGGAGGTGTCGCCTGGCGGCGCTGAGCTTGGGACCGTCGAGGACGAGGGGGGCGCAGGCTTTTTCGTGCCAGATGGCGCGGGCGAAATCGGGGTGCAGGTGGGTGGCGCCGCCGCCGTTGGCGAAAGCACTGCGGTTGCCGGTGTCCAGGTAGGATTCGCAGGGGAGGTTTTCGGCGAGGAGGACGGCGTGATGGTCGAGTTCGACGTGGTAGTAGGTGACGCTGTCGACGGGGTGTTGGGCGATGGTGGAGCCGTTGACGAGATAGCGGATGGGGATGAGGGCGCCGTCGTGGAAAACGGCGTGGTCGGGGGAGAGGAAGAGGTCGCGCGCGGGCTGGCCGGGGGCGAAGGCGGAGGCGGCGACGCGGACGGGATGGACGTCCCAGGGGCGGGGGTGGCGGCGGCAGTCGGTGTGGCGGTGGCCGATCCATTTGATGGGGGCGGTGGCGCCGGAGGCGAGGAGGACGTGGTCGCCGGGACGGAGGGATTCGACGGCGGCGGGGCCGCGGGTCGTGGCGATGCTTGTGCCCTGGGCGAAGCAGGCGGGGGAAGTAGTGGTGATGTTGGTGCCGCCATGTCCATCGCTGGCGATCCCGAACCCTGCGCCGGTGGCGATGCCTGTCATGAACAGGGTGGATTTGGTGAGGGCGCCGTCCTTCAGGGTGAGTGTTCCGCCGGCCGACGTACCGGACCAGAAGGCGTTGAGGTTGGCGTCGAATGGGACGCCTGTGAGGTCGATGGTGTCGGGCCCTGAGACGTAGGTTATGGCGCCGTGGAAGCCGGCGAGCGTCGCCGTCGGGAGGATTGCGCCGGCCGTGAGGACAATGCGGTTCTGCGACAGGTCGATGGTCTGGCTTCCGCCGATCGTGCCGGTGACGGTCAGCGGGCCGAACCCCTCGATTGTTCCGTGTCCGTCGAGATTGCCGTAACCGTTTGTCGGCCAGCCCGTCTGGATGTCGATCAGGCCGTTGTTGGTGGTGTCGTAGAACGTCGCCGCCCGGGTGGTGTATTGCACGGTTCCTTCATTGTCGAAGCTACCGCGCACCGTGAGGAGCGGACTGGTCACCTGGATGGTGCCCTCGTTCGTCAGCCCGGCCGGCAGGTCGAACTCCAATCCCTGTTCAGTTCCGTAGCTGAGTGCACTGACGAGGGCGCCGGGGCCGATGGTGAGCGCGGCTGATTGGCCACCTGTGATCGTTAAGAGGTTGCTGGCGACAATGGTGGCGTTGTCCCAGATCTCGCTGTCGAGCAGGTTCAAGGTGGTGAGGGAGTCGATGCTCGCGGCGACGGTCCGCAGCATGCCGGCGCCGATGCCACCGACGCCAAGCAGCGTGAGGCCGCCGGCCACGTTCAGCGAGGTGGTAGGCGCGATGCTCAGCGTGCCCTGCCAGGTCGTGTCTTCGAGCGTTCCGCCGGCGCCGATGAGGTAGGTGGTGCCGCTCATGGCGACGGTGCCGCCGTGCAGATCGCCGCTGCCCGATACGGTTACAGCGCCGGCCTGGGCCGTCAGCGTGCCGCCGATGGTGAGGGGGGCGGCGACTAGGAGGTTGGCGCCGGTGCCGTTCAGCAACACGTCGCCTACGGACGCGGCCGACACGATGGTGACGACGTAGTTGCTGGGCTGGTCGATCAGGACAGTGTCGCTGGCGGACGGCACGACGTTGCCGCCGGCCAGGGTCGTCCAGTTTGCGCCGTCGTTCCATAGGCCCGGCAGGGCGGCGGTCCAGCGCAGCGTGCCGGCGGCTGGGGAGGGGGAGACGGTGATCTTGGTGCCGGTGGTGCCGTCGCTGGCCGCGGTGAACTGGGCGCCCACCATGACGCCGTGCATGGGGATCGCCGTGACGGTGGCCGCGCCGTCCTTGATCGTCAGGGTTCCGCCCTGCGGGGTGCCGGACCAGAAGGCGTTGATGTTGCCGTCGAATGGGAGGCCGGTGAGATCGAGGGTGTCGCTCTTGCCGCCGGACAGCGTGGCGTCGCGGAAGCCGTCGATGGTGACGGTGGGCAGGATGGCGCCGGCGAGGATGGTGCCGCCGGCGGAGATGTCGATCAGCTGGCTGCCGCCGAGCGTGCCGGTGACGGCGAGGGTGTTGGCGACGTGGATGGTGCCGCTGCCGGTCAGGCTGGTGCCGACGGACAGGGGGCCGGAGATCGTGCCGTCGTTGACCAGGCTGGTGATGGTCGACAGCGAGGCGCCGGTGAGCGTGCCGGAATTGGCGGCGGCGTAGGCGGAGACGATGAAGCCGTTGAGCATGCCTTGGTTGAGCAGCGTGCCACCGACGACGACGGTCGTGTTGGTCATCGTTCCCGTGTTGTCCAGCGTGCCGAACTCGGTGATGGAGCTGTTCAGGACCGTTCCGCTGTTGGTGAGCGGGCCATGCGAGGTCATCGAGGTCAGGGTGAGGGTGCCGCTGTTGGCGAAGGTGCCGGTCAGTGAGAGGAGTCCGCCGGTGAGAGTGCCGGCGTTCGTGAGGGTGCCGGGAAGCGCGAGGGTGACGGGGTTGGCGGAGGTGTAGCGCGTCTGAAGTTGGAAGTTGGAGGCGAAGTTCGGGCCGAAGGTGAGGCTGGCGGTGCCGCTGCCGCCGATGGTGATGCTGTTGATGCCGGTCAGGGCGCCGTTGTCCCACACCTCGGTGTCGAGCAGGGTGAGCGTTGTGGCCGTGCTGGAGGGGAGCGTGAGCGTCCCCGGCCCGGTGCCGTCCGCGCCCGTCAGCGACAGCCCGCCGTGCAGGTTGAGGGAGGAGCCGGGGGCGAGGGTGAGGCCGCCTTGCCAGGTGGTGGTGTCGAGGGTTCCGTTGGCGATGCCGACGAAGCCGCCGGTCTGGATTTCGGTTCCGCCGATGAGGGCGCCGGTGGCGCCGATGACGAGGGTGCCGGACTGGACGGCGAGGGTGCCGCCGATGGTCAGCGGGGCGGCGACGAGGAGGCTGGCGCCGGAGCCGTTCAGGGTGAGGCCGTGGGCGCTGGCGGGGGTGTTGATGGTGACGACGTAGTTGAAGGGCTGGGCGATGGTGGCGTCGTCGGTGGCGCCGGGGATGGTGTCGGGGCCGGCGAGGGTGGTCCAGCTGGCGGGGTCGTTCCAGAGGCCCGGCAGGGAGGCTTTCCAGGTGAGGTTTCCCGTCATCGGGCGTTCCAACGCGTCATTCGGATGACTACGATAGCACAACGGAGGAGGCTGCTGACTGACAAACGCGCGCGCGGCTGAGGTGCCGGCATGGCAGGACGAAGCCAACGGACAAAAGTTTTTTGGTTCTTTTTTTCAAAAAAGAACGTGCTTGCCTTTCCGCGCTGCGCTTCAGCGCGCGACGTACGCCCGCGCCGTTGCCAATTCGGGACGTTGGGTGTCGGCGGATTTCGCGAGGTCGAGCAGCTTGCCGTAGTACAGCTTGGCCTTGGCCGGATCGCCGGCGGTTTCGGCGGCGCGGGCGGCGCCGAGGAAGCCGCGGAAGCGGTTGGGTTCGCGGAGTTGGGAGGCTTCGTATTCGGTGAGGGCGGCGGCGGGTTGGCCGGCGTCGAGGAGCATGTCGGCGAGGAGTTCGCGGGCGGGGAGGACGCGGCCGGGGGTGACGATGTGTTTTTCGTTGCGGTCTTCGAGGTCGGCGGCTTCGCGCATGAGGGTCAGCGCGGCGGCGTTGTCCTTGCGGGCGAAGGCGATCCAGGCGGCGGCGGCGCGCTGCTGGATCTGGACTTCGGTGGCCCAATAGGTGTTGCCGGCGTCGATCAGTTTCTGGCGGCGGGGGGCGAGTTCGGCGGCGTTCTGTTCGGCGGCGGCGGGGTCGCCGGCGCGGGCGGCGCCGATGCTGCGGGCGAACCAGGTCATGGCTTCGGTGTAGGGGGTGCCGCCCTTGGCCTCGGTGAGCTGCATGGCGGCGTGCCAGTCGCCGCGTTCGAGGGCGTAGCGGGCGGGCATGGCGGCGGCGGCGTAGACGAGGGGGGGTGCCGCGGGTTGGTTGGGGATGGCGAGGGCGGCGGTCATGGCGGCGAGGGCGGCGCCGTCGCGGGCGAGCTGGAGGTCGGCGTAGACCATGTAGTCGCTGGCGTGGAAGGCCTCGCCGATTTCCTTGCTGGCGACGGCCGCCTTGAAGGAGCGGGCGTTGGTGGCGGCGGATTCGGGCCAGGCGCCGACGCGGGTGAATATGTGGGAGGGCATGTGGAGCGCGTGGGGGGCGTCGGGGGCGAGGGTGGCGTAGAGGCGGGCGGCGGCGAGGCCGTCGGCGGCGAGGGGCGGGGCGTCGTAGACGTGGATGAGGTAGTGGGCGATGCCGGGGTGTTCGGGGTGTTTGGCGAACTGGGCGTTGAGGATGGTGCTGGCGCGGCGGTAGGCGGCGAAGGTCTGGTCGGACTGGGCCTGGGTGCCGGCGATGTAGAGGGCGGAGAAGATCTGGGCTTCGTCGTCGTCGGGGTAGCGGGCGGCGAGGGCTTCGAAGGCGGCGGCGCGGGCGGCTTGACGGGCTTTTTCGGGGCGCGTCGAAAAATCCTGGTAGTAGGCGGCGACGGCTTCGATGTAGTCGCGCTCGCGGGGGGTTTTGGCGCCGATGGAGCGGCCGAGGTCGATGGCGGCCTGGGCCTTGGCGGCGTCGGCGGGGGTGGCGCCAACGCCGGCGAGGGGGTTGGCCATCAGCAGGGCGGCGATGCCCCAGGTGGCGATGGCGCAAGCGGGGTCGCGGGCGAGGACGGAGCGGAAGGTGGTGTCGCCTTCGCCGTACCAGAAGGAGTGGAGCATGGCGACGCCGCGCATGAGGTCGTCCTGGACGGCTGACGCGCAGGAGTTGGCGAAGGTGACGGCGCCGACGGAGCCGTGGCCGGCATGGTTGTGCTGGGCGGCGGCGAGGGTAGGGGAGAGGAGGACAACGGCTGCGGCGAGGAGGACGCGGAGGGTCATGGAGTGTTTCCTCTTCTGGACCGGGCGGTGGGGTGCGTTAGCTCGTTCGATAGCATGGTTCGGGGGAGACCGCGCGGGGTTTCGCAGCGGGCTGGGGTGGCGAATGGGAGTGGGAAAGATCTTCTTTTTCTGAAGAAAAAGCAGCAAAAAGACTTTTATCCGATTGGGCTGGTGCGACGCTGGCTGGCGACTCGCGCGAAGCAAGTCATTGCTGGCTTCGCCACTCTGTTGGCCCAAGTCCCGGCGAAGCCAACGGACAAAAGTTTTTTGGTTCTTTTTTTCAAAAAAGAACGTGCTTGCCTTGGCTTGCTTTGGTGCCGCGAAAGTCAGCGGAGCGGGCGGTGGAGGAGGGCGCTATCGCGGTTCGAAGCCGAACCGCTGTCGCTTACCTCGCCGCTCCGCTCCGCTACACGTCAGGCGGCTGCTTCGGCGTCCTGGCTGCGACGCTCGTGGCGCTTGCGCTCGTGCGGGTCGAGATAGCGCTTGCGAAGGCGGATGGCGCTGGGGGTGACTTCGACGAGTTCGTCGTCTTCGATGTAGGCGATGGCTTGTTCGAGGCTCATGCGGCGCGGCGGGATCAGGAGCATGGCGTCGTCCTTGCCGGCGGCGCGGACGTTGGTCAGCTTCTTTTCCTTGATCGGGTTCACGTCGAGGTCGGAGCCGCGGGAGTGTTCGCCGAGGATGAGGCCTTCGTAGACCTTGTCGCCGGGGTCGACGAAGAGGGTGCCGCGTTCCTGGATGTAGAACAGGGCGTAGTGGACGGCCTCGCCGGGTTCGGTGGAGATCAGGCTGCCGTTGCGGCGGCCTTCCATCGGGCCCTTCCAGGGGCCGTAGCCGGCGAACATGCGGTTCATGATGCCGGTGCCGCGGGTGTCGGTGAGGAATTCGCCGTGGTAGCCGATGAGGCCGCGGCTGGGCATGATGAAGGTGAGGCGGACCTTGCCGCCGCCGGAGGGGCGCATGTCCTGCAGCTCGCCTTTGCGGCGGCTGATTTTTTCCACGACGATGCCGGTGTAGGGCTCGTCGACGTCGGCGAGGACTTCTTCCATCGGCTCTTCGCGGGCGCCGGTTTCGGGGTTCTCGCGCATGAGGACGCGGGGGCGGCCGATGGTGAGCTCGAAGCCTTCGCGGCGCATGGTTTCGATGAGGACGCCGAGCTGGAGTTCACCGCGGCCGGCGACTTCGAAGGCTTCGGTTTCGTTGCTGTCGGTCACCTTGATGGCGACGTTGCCCTCGGCTTCGCGGAACAGGCGATCGCGGATCTGGCGCGAGGTGACCTTCTTGCCTTCGCGGCCGCCGAGGGGGCCGTCGTTGATGCGGAAGGTCATGGCCAGCGTCGGCGGGTCGACGGGGATGGCGTAGAGCGGCTTGGTGAGCTCGGGGGCGCCGATCGAGTCGGGGATGGTGGCGTCGGTGAGGCCGGCGATGGCGATGATGTCGCCGGCTTCGGCTTCCTCGATGTTGACGCGCTCGAGGCCGCGGAAGCCCATGAGCTTGGTCAGGCGGCCGGTTTCGACGACGGAGCCGTCCTGGCGGAGGACCTTGAGCGGCATGTTGACGCGGGCGCGGCCCTGCTCGAGGCGGCCGGTGAGGACGCGGCCGAGGAAGTTGTCGTAGTCGAGGATGGAGGCGACCATGGCGAAGGGCGCGTCCTTGTCGAGTTCGGGTGCCTTCACGTGGTTGAGCACCAGGTCGAACATCGGGGCGAGATCCTTGCGCTCGTCGTCGAGGTTGACGACGGCCCAGCCCTGGCGGCCAGAGGCGTAGAGCATCGGGAAATCGAGCTGTTCGTCGTTGGCGTCGAGCGCCGCGAAGAGGTCGAAGACTTCTTCGTGGACTTCGTCGGCGCGGGCGTCCTGGCGGTCGATCTTGTTGACGACGACGATGGGCTTGATGCCGCGCTGGAGGGCCTTGCCGACGACGAACTTGGTCTGCGGCAGGACGCCTTCGGCGGCGTCGACGAGGACGATGGCGCCATCGACCATGCCGAGGATGCGCTCGACCTCGCCGCCGAAATCGGCGTGGCCAGGGGTGTCGACGATGTTGATGCGGGTGTTCTTCCACATCACCGAGGTGCACTTGGCGAGGATGGTGATGCCGCGCTCGCGCTCGAGGTCGTTGCGGTCGAGCGCGCGTTCGGCGACGTGCTGGTGGTCGCGAAAAGCGCCGGACTGCTTGAGCAGCTGGTCGACGAGGGTGGTCTTGCCATGGTCGACATGGGCGATGATCGCGATGTTGCGGATGTCCATCGTGGTTCCGGTCGTGCCTGAGGAGGGGGTATGTTGCGGCGCACACATAAGGGATGCGGCGCCGGGATGCGAGGGAAAAGCGCGTGAAGGTTGCGCAGGGCAGGGGCGCAGGGCCGGCAGTTGGGCGATTGGGGGCTCGTTGCGGCGGCGGCAACCCCCTCGCCAGCCCGGCGAAGCTGCGGCACAGTCGGCGCCTCATCCATCCGTGCCGAGGAGCCTGCCGATGAAACGCCGCACCTTGTTGACGACTTCCGCTGCCGCAGCGCTTGCCGGGCCGGCGATCGCCCAGGCGCCGCGGGTGCTGCGCTTCGTGCCGCAGGCGGACCTGGCGAACCCCGATCCGGTGTGGTCGACCACCGTGATCGCGGCGGAGCACGCGTATCTGGTGTGGGACAAGCTGTATGACCTCGACGAGGGGTTGATCCCGCAGAAGCAGATGGTGGGTGCCGATGAGGTGTCGGCGGACGGGCTGACCTGGAAGCTGCGGTTGCGCGAGGGGCTGCTGTGGCACGACGGCGAGAAGGTGCGGGCGGTGGATTGCATCGCCTCGCTGCGACGGGCGGCGCGGCGGACGCCGACGATCGAGAGCCTGATGAACGTGACCGAGGAGCTGACGGCGCCTGACGACATGACGCTGCAGTTTCGGCTGAAGAAGCGCTACGCGCTGCTGCCGTTCGCGCTGTCCTGGGCGTTCATCATGCCGGAGCGCATTGCCAAGACCGACGCGTTCACGATGATTTCCGAGCATGTCGGCAGCGGGCCGTACAAGTTCGTCAGCTCCGAGTGGAAGGCGGGTATCGGCGCGCTGTATGTGCGCAATGAGAAATACGTGCCGCGGCCGGAGCCGATGAGCATGTGGGCGGGCGGCAAGGTGGCGCATTTCGACCGCATCGAGTGGAAGACGATTCCCGATCCGGCGACCGCGGCGGCGGCGTTGCAGCGCAATGAGGTGGACTGGGTGGAGACGCCGCTGCTCGACCTGGTGCCGAGTCTGACGAAGTCGCCGGGCCTGGCGGTCGACACGTTCGACACGCTCGGCAACTGGATGATGATGGCGTTCAACCACTACCAGCCGCCGTTCGACAACGTGAAGCTGCGCCGGGCGGTGCTGGCCGCGGTGAACCAGCAGGATTTCGTTGATGCGGTGGTGGGCGACCAGAAGAACCTGGGGCGCGTCGGCGTGGGGTTCTTCCCGCCGGCTTCGCCCTATGCGAGCAGCGCCGGTATGGAGGCGATCACCGGGCCGCGCAATCTCGACGCGGCAAAGAAGATGGTGGCGGAGAGCGGCTATAAGGGCGAGCCGATCATCCTGATGTCGCCGTCGGATCAGGCGTCGATCCAGCAATCGGCGCAGGTGGCGAATGCGCTGATGAAGTCGCTTGGGCTCAATGTGCAATACACCAGCCTGGACTGGGCGACGATGCTGCAGCGGCGCAATTCGAAGGAGACGCCGGACAAGGGGGGCTGGTCGGCGTATTGCACGAGCTGGGTCGGGCTTTCGGTTGCCAGCCCGGCGACGCATCTGCCGCTGCGGGGCGACGGGTTCAAGGCGAATGCCTGGTGGCGGCCGATGAACGAGCGGATGGAGAAGCTGCGCGACGCCTGGTTCGATGCGCCGGACCTCGCGGCGCAGAAGAAGATCTGCGAGGATATCCAGCGCATGGCCTTCGAGGAGGTGCCGGTGATTCCGCTCGGGCTGTCGTTCCAGCCGACGGCGTTTCGCAACACCCTGTCGGGCTTCGCCAAGTCGCCGTATCCGGTGTTCTGGGGCGTGCGGAAGGCCTGATGGGCATGGCACGCGGGGCGGCACTGGCATTGCTGGTGCTGCTCGGCGGCTGCGCGGGGCTGATCGCACCGGTGCCGCTCGATCGCGCGGCAACCCCGGTGCGGACGGTGCTGGTGGAGCCGCCGCCGGCGTTCCTGCATCTTGGGCCGGGGAACCGCGATTTCTTCCCGCCGAACGTGGATCCGAAGTTCCAGCGCTTCCCCGCGGTGCGCGAGTGCGACATTCCCGAACTCGACGAGGATGGGCCGGTGGCGACGACGACGGTGGGCACGTCGCGCGAGGTGCGGATGGTGCGGGCCAATGCCGGGCGCATCCTGGCCGACAGCGTCGCGGCGGCGCTCACCGCGCAGGGCTACACCGCGCTCACCGCGCCGCCGGCGGGCGGTGGCTACGACGCCCGGCTGGTGCTGCGCGACGCGGCGCTGGGCTGCCAATCGGCGATCGACCGGACGCTGAGCCGCTATCGGGTGCTGTCGATGGAAGTGACGGCGGAGCTGGTACGGGTCAGTGATGGCGCGGTGCTGATGAAGGTGCGCGCGGTGAACGATCCGTTCGGCATCCAGGCGAACGACAACCGGGCGGCTGGTATTCCCTTCGATCCCGCCTGGTATTTCTATAACGACGCGCCGAACCGGCGCCGGGCGGTGCCGGCGGCGATGCGCGCCATGCTGGATGCGGCGGCCGGGGTTATTGTTTCTTATATGAAATAAAAATCGCGATCGCTTGAGGCCGATGGGTCAAAAAGCGTGAATCGCGCTCTTCTTCAATAGCTTGCTGGATCATGGTTGGTTGGACCTTAACCAATCATGATCCAGCACGCGCCAAGAGGGTCGTTATGACCGGCTGGTGCAACTTTTGCGGGTCTCGCGGCCATTATCGACTTGACAAAAAACCGTTAACGTCGCTCCTTGGGAACAATTAACGCGCTCGGTATAAGGGAGTTCCCATGCGTCATTTCGTTATTTTATCAGCCCTTGGCCTGTCCATGCTTGGGGGAGCCGCCTTGGCCCAGGGTCTGCCCGGGGCAGCGGACACCAGCGTCATCCCGGCGCCGCAGCGTGCGCCGCAGACAACAGTTGCAACCCAGGGGAGTGCTGCTTCCGTGGGCGCGATCATCAACACCCAGGCGCTGCCCACCCCTGAACCTGCGAGCATCGCGCTGTTCGGGCTCGGTGTGGCCGCTCTCGGAGTGGTGCGCCGGCGCAAGGCTGGCTGAGCGCGCCGGATGCGAGAGCAGCATCCGGCCAGATAGGTCCATCTGGATGGATGTTGCTCCACAGCGCGATCGCTTGAGGCCGATGGGTCGGAAAGCGTGAATCGCGCTCTTCTTCAATAGGTTGCTAGATCGTGGTTGGTTTGACCTAGACCGATCGTGATCTAGCGGATGAAACGGCGCCCGCGGGCGCCGTTTGTGTATGTGCCGATCAGCCCAGCCCGGCCAGTTTCCTGAGATCGGCCTGCGGACGCGCGCCGTAGTGGGAGATCACCTCGGCGGCCGCGATGCTGCCGAGGCGGCCGCATTCGGCGAGCGGCTTGCCGGACGTGAGCCCGGCGAGGAACCCGGCGGCATAGGCGTCGCCGGCGCCGGTGGTATCCACCACGGTGGTCGGCACGGCGGCCACCTCGACGGTGTCGCCGCCCTGGATGATGACGCTGCCGGCCTCGCTGCGGGTCAGCGCCGCCAGCGCCACGTCGCGCCGCGCCCAGGCGGCGGCTTCCGCAAACGTGTTGGTCTCGTAGAGGGCGGTGATCTCGGTCTCGTTGGCGAAGAGGATGTCGACATGGCCATTCACGAGGTCACGGAAGGCGGCGCGGTGGCGATGCACGCAGAAGGCATCGGACAGCGAGAGGGCCACCTGGCGGCCGGCGGCGTGGGCGGCTTCGGCGGCGCGGCGGAAGGCCGCCTGGGCGGCGGGGGGATCGAAGAGGTAGCCCTCGAGGTAGGTGACCTTGGCGTCGGCGACCAGGCCAACGTCGACATCGGCCTCGCCGAAGGTGACGCAGGCGCCGAGATAGGTGTTCATCGTGCGCTGGCCGTCGGGGGTGACCATGATGAGGCAGCGCGCGGTGGGATCGCCGCCGGCGACCGGGGCGGTGGGGAAATGGACGCCGACGGCGCCGATGTCGTGGCGGAAGATCTTTCCGAGTTGGTCGTCGGCGACCTTGCCGAGATAGGCGACCTTGGCGCCGAGCATCGCCGCGACCGCGCAGGTGTTGGCGGCCGAGCCGCCCGAGGTCTCCTCGGCCGGGGGCATGGCGGCGTAGAGCCGGTCGGCGGTGGAGGTGTCGATCAGGGCCATGGCGCCCTTGTGCATGTCGTGGTGCGAGAGGAAGGCCTCGTCCACGGGGGCGACGACGTCGACGATCGCGTTGCCGATGCCGAGGATGTCAAAACGGGGGGAAGCCATGGCAGAACTCCGGCGCTGATTGCCGCCCGCCTAACACCCCGCACCTCCCCCCGCAACCGGAACCGCTCATGCGCCTGCTCGACCCGCCGCTGCGTGCCTTCGCCCAGTTCGACGACTGGGCCTTCCTGTCGGCGGTGCTGCTGAGCGTCGGCTGGACGGCTCTGGCGTTTATCGGGGTCGGGGCCTGGACCGGGTATACGGCCCATGCGGCGCTGGCCGAGCATGGCTGGCTGGCGTGGCTTGGGCCGGTGGCGGGCGTGGCGGTCGCGCTGCTGCTGGCCTTCGTGCTGTTCCTGCCGGTGGCCACCGCGATCGCGGCGCTGTTCACCGAGCGGGTGGCCGCCGCGGTGGAACGGCGGTTCTACCCCGGGCTGGGGGCGGCCGATTCGGCGCCGCTGGCGCAGCAGGTGTGGGACGGGATCGCGCTCGGCGCGCGGGTGCTGCTGTGGCAGTGCGCGGCGCTGGTCCTGGCGCTGCTGCTGCCGGGCGTGGGGCTGGTGCTGGGCTGGGCGGTCTCGGCCTGGGGGGTGGGGCGCGGGCTGTTCGTGACGGTGGCGATGCGGCGGATGGACCGGGTGGCGGCGGGGGCGCTGTATCGCGCCAATCGCTGGGCGGTGCTGGCGCAGGGGGCGCTGATCACGGCGGCGAGCCTGGTGCCGGTGCTGAACCTGCTGGCGCCGATCCTGGGCACGGCCGCAATGGTTCATGTTCTCCACGACAAAGTTCTCCACAGGGAAATGCGGGCGACTCGGCGCTGAGTGTTGTGAGCCCCAGTCCGGCGTGATAGCCAACTGGCTCCAAGTCCACCCCGAGACAGGCGAGTCCCAATCGTGTTCAAGCGCCGCAAGCCCGACGAGCCGCAGGCCTCCGAACCACCGCCGCTGCCCGCGGTGCCGCCGCCGGCGGCATCCCCGGCACCGTCGCCGGATTCCGGCCTCGGCGTGCCTCCCTATCGTCCCGCCCCACCCAAGGAGCCTATGCCCATGAGCCGTGCACCGTTCCCCGGCTCCCCCGCCGCACCCGCCCCCGGCACGCCCGCCGCTGGTGTCGGCATGAACCAGCAGCGCCAGGGCGGTGCCCCCGCGCGCGCGCCGGTCGAGCAGCGCACGCTGGTCGTCGGCCGTGGCATTTCCGTCCAGGGCGTCGTGCAGGATTGCGAGCGGCTCGTCGTCGAAGGGACGGTCGAGTCGCAGATCCTGCAGGCAACTGAAATCGCCATCACCGCCGGCGGCATCTTCCGTGGCGAGGTCGAGGTCGAGGACGCCGAAGTGGCCGGCACGATCGACGGCACGCTGACCGCGCGCGGCAACTTGATCGTGCGCGCCACCGGCAAGGTGCTCGGCACGGCGCGTTGCCGTCGGCTGCAGGTGGAAGACGGCGGGCAGATCACCGGGCGGATCGAGATGATCACCGAAGCGGCCCGCAACAGCGAGCCGCCTGCACCACGCCCGACCGACCCGGCTGCCTGAGACCAAGCCGGCACCCATGCGCGACAGGTTAGGACTGGCCGGGATCGCGACCCTCGCGCTCCTGGCCGGTTGTGCGAAACCACCACCGCCCGAACCGCTCGCAGCTCCCGCGAAACCGCACAGGGCCGCGCCACAAAAGGTCGCCGCCCTGCTGAACCAACCTGGCGCCGCCATCGAGGCCGCGCTCGGCCCGCCAGTACTGCGGCACCCCGAGAGCGGCGGCGAAGTGTGGCTCTACGCCCATGCCTCCGGCTGCAGCGTCGATATCCAACTGTTCCCAACCAAAGGCGAACTGCGCGTGGCCCACGCAACCACACGCACCCCTCCCAGCATGACGGAAGCCGCCTGCCTCCAGGCCATCGCCGACACGCAGTAGCGGAAGGCCATCGGCCTGATGCGGCCCCAGGTGGCTATCGGCTGATCGGCAGTCAGGTCCAGAGCTCCGCCCCGGACCTCGCACAGATTCGGCCGCGCGGTCGCCGTCAGTACGCGCCGGCCCAGCCGTCGCGGCGGGGGTCGCTGCCCGCCACGCGCATGCCGTTCGGCATCACCCGGATCGCCTGCATCGAGCACGGGCCTTCGAGGTGCCCGATGCGGGTCAGCGTATGCCCGCGCCGCGCCAGTTCCGTCAGCACCGTCTCGCCGTGGTCTTCCTCGATCGTCAGCGCCCCATCCCCGGCATGCGGCCAGTTCGCCCCCTGACCCGCCTGACTGCTCGACCAGCGCGGCAGTTCCAGCGCCGTCTGCGGGTCGCAGCCGAGATCGAGCATGGCCGTAATCACCTGCGCGTTCACCTGCACCTGGTGATCCGCCCCCGGCGTCCCCAATACCGCGACCAATTCCCCGTCCTTCAGGATCATCGGCGCGTTCATCGTGTGCCGCACCCGCTTGCCCGGCACCAGTCGGTTCGCGTGCTGCGGCGCCACGTGCCAGTAGGCCATCCGGTTGTTGAGCAGCACCCCGGTATCCCCCGCCGTCACGCCGGAGCCATAGGCCCCGTTGATCGACTGGATGCCCGAAACCGCGTTGCCCTCCGCGTCGACCACGCAGAAATAGGTCGTATCCCCCGCGGCCTGCTCCGTCACCGGCCCGACCACCGCCGCCCGGTTGAGGTTGATCCGCGCCGCCAGCTCATTGGCATGCGCGTCCGACAGCAGCCGGTCGAGCGGCACCGTCTCATAGCGGGGATCGGCGCCGTATGCCTCGCGATCGAGAAACGCCAGCTTCTTCGCCTCCACCAGCACATGCACGCGGCTCGCCGGATCGAGATTCGCCAGGTCGAACCGCTCGGCGATCTTGAGGATCTGCAACATCGTGAAGCCCGTCGAGTTCGGCCCCGTCTGCCGCACCTCCCAGCCCCGATACGAAATCGAAATCGGCGTCTGCAGCTGCGCATGGCAGGTGGCGAGATCGCCCTCCGTCACCATCACGCCCGCCTCCTGCATCCCCGCCGCCAGCCGCCGCGCAAGGCGCCCGCGATAGAACGTTTCCGCGCCGTCCGCCGCGATCTCCTCGAGGGTGCGCGCGAGATCCTCCTGCACCACCAGGTCAGCCAAGTCCTTGCCGAGAAACACCTTGGCGCTGCGCGTGTCGGCCGCCAGCAACCCCATGTTCGACGCGGTGAAATGGCGATACCCATGCGTCGCCGCGAACCCGTGCCGCGCCAGCTCGATCGCCGGCTTCGCCAGCTCCGCCCACGCCATCCGCCCATGCGCCGCATGCATCGCGCCCACACCGGCCAGACACCCCGGCACCGACACGCTCAACGGCCCCGCCACCGCCACGCCCTTGGCGAACCGCTCAGCCGTCGCCGCGGCCGGCGCCGCTCCCGTGCCGTTGAACACGTCCGACTGCCCGGACGCCATCCGCACATTGTAGAACCCGTCGCCCCCGAGCCCCGACATCATCGGCTCGCACACCCCGAGCGCCAGCGAAACCGCCACCGACGCATCGATCGCATTCCCGCCGGCGCGCAAAATGTCGAGCCCCGCCTGCGTCGCCATCGGATGGTTCGCCCCCACCGCCCCATGACGGCCCATGATCAGCGGACGATGACTGCGCGGCGTCGGATACATTCTGGCCTCCCGATTGACTTCCCCCCGAGCATGCCCCCGCGCACACCCGCCCGACAAGCGCCGCCCCCTACCCCTTGCGCGGTCCGAACACCGACGAGCCGAACACGGACGCCGCATCCGGCGCCTTCTCCCGCGCCCCCGCCGGCCCGCCGAACATCATCTGGTCCCGGTTATCCTGCATCAGCCGCGTGAATCCAGGAATCTCAAGCAACCCCAAACCACCGGGCACCCCGGTCTCCGGATCCATCGCAATCTGCCCATACGCCGCCCCCGCCACCTTCTCCCACTTCCCCGCCGGCTTCTTCACCTCGACATGCGCCACCGTCGCCTTCAACACCAACCGAACAATCGCCTCCCCCGGCCGGCTCGGCTTCGCCAGACTGGGAAATCCCCCCATCATCCGCCACCCACTCCCCAACGCCCACGCCGTCAACGCATCCTTGTCCATCGACTGATTCCCTGTGCGATCCGTGACCATAGGCGCTTGAAGGCGGAAGGAAGCAAGGCTCCGCCGGCCAAAGGCCAGGGGCCTTTGGAAACCCATCCATGCTCGCGGCTGGATCATCTTCCTTCAGTTGCGATCCCACGATTCCGATCCGGAGACGGATGAAGCCAAAAACCTCCAGCGACTGTACGGCCATCCGTGCAGCCCCTCGGTCTGATTGCCTGCGGCGCGAACAGTGGCGTTAGAGCGCGATCGCTTGAGGCCGATCGGTCCGAATGCGCGAATCGTGATCTGCTTCAATAGCTTGCTAGAACATGGTTGTTTCGATTTAAGCCAATCATGATCTAGCAGCTGAAGAACGGCGATCCAGCCGCGTTATTAAATGGGGTTCTCAGAGGCCGTTTGAAAACTCGCTCTGGTGAGTCAGAGGCCGCGCTTTGCGGCCGGCCGGCGTATGTTTTTGAGCACCGGAGCACAGAAAACGCGCGTCGAGCGGCGGCCAATCGGCCGCCACGGGCCACCAGAGTAGAGTTTCCAAACGGTCTCTCAGGGCCTCCAGGCCCTGAGCCGGCGGAGCCTTGCTTCCCGTCCCCCGCCTAACTCCCGCACGCCGCAATCAGTGCCGCAAAGATCCGCTTGTCGCCTTTATCGATCAGGAATTCCGGATGCCACTGCACCCCCAGGCAGAACCGGTAGCGGTCGTCTTCCACCCCTTCGATCACCCCGTCCGGCGCCGTCGCATCCACGATCGCGTGCGGCCCGGGATGCCTGACAGCCTGGTGGTGCGACGAGTTCACATGCATCACTGTCGCGCCGACGATGCGGTGCAGCAGTGTGCCAGGCACCACCTGCACCTCGTGCCCCGCTTCGTGCCGCGGGTTCGGCTGCTCGTGGGCGAGCGCGTTCGCAATGCTGTCGGGGATGTGCTGGATCAGCGTGCCGCCAAGTGCGACGGCCAGCAGCTGCTGCCCGCCGCAGATGCCGAGCACCGGCATGTCCCGCGCCAGCGCGCCCTTCACCAGCGCCAGCTCGGCCGCCGTGCGTCCTTCCTTCAGCGTCACCGTCCCGTGCCGCTCCCCTTCGCCGTACATCGCCGGATCGACGTCGAACGCCCCGCCGGTCACCACCAGCGCGTCGATCCGGTCGAGGTAGTCCTCAGCCAGTTCCGGATGATGCGGCAGCGCCATCGGCAGCCCCCCGGCCGCCGCGATCGCGCCGGCATAGTTGGTGCGCAGCGCATACCAGGCGTATTTGGACCATCCGCCGGGTTGTTCGGCATCCAGGGTGACGCCAACGATGGGTTTCTTGCTCATGCAGGGTAGCTAAGCGAAGTGACCGCGCCCCGGCAAGCCGCGGCCATGGACGCCGCTTTCGACGAAGCCCGCGCCGCCGCCGCCCGCGGCGAGGTCCCCGTCGGCGCCGTCGTCCTCGCCCCCGACGGCACCATTCTCGCCCGCGCCGGCAACCGCACCGAGGAAACCCACGATCCCACCGCCCACGCCGAGCTCCTCGCGCTCCGCGCAGCCGCCGCCAAACTCCGCTCCCCCCGCCTCCCCGGCTGCACCCTGGTCGTCACCCTCGAGCCCTGCCCCCTCTGCGCCACGGCGGCGGCCATGTTCCGCGTCGAGCGCATCCACTTCGGCGCCTACGACCCCAAGGGCGGCGGCATCGACCACGGCCCCCGCATCTACGAAACCAGCCCATCCCTGCATCGCCCGGACGTCATCGGCGGCATCCGCGAAACCGAAGCCGCCGACCTCCTCCGCGATTTCTTCAAGGCGCGCCGCTGATCCGCCCCGCCGCCCTGTCCATCGCCGCCAGGATGCCGTCGAACCGCGCCTTCAGCTCATCGCGCCACTCCGCGCCAGCGTGGGTGAAGACATAGAGCGCATCCTCCCGGATCGCCGCCAGCGTCCGCGCCGCCACCTCCGCCGGATCGAGCCCCGCCTGCCCAAGCTCGACCAGCTGCGCCAGCAACGCCTCCGCCGCGCTCCCCGGCGCCGGCCGCACCGCCGGCCCATACCGCTCCCCCCGGTTCCGCCCGCTCTCCCAGATCCGCGTCCGCACAAACCCCGGGCACACCACCGTCACCCCGATGCCCAGCGGCCTCACCTGCATCGCCAGGCCCTCGGACATGTTCACCACCGCGAACTTGCTCGCCGAATAGGGGCTGAAACCCAGCCCACTGTTCATCCCCGCCATCGAGGCCGTGTTGACGAAATGCCCGCCCTCCCCGTGCTCCCTCATATGCGGCAGGAACGCCCGGATCCCATGCAGCACCCCCATCAGGTTCACATCCAGCACCCACCGCCAGGTGTCGAGCGCGATGTCATCGATCCCGCTGCCCCCGCCCACCCCGGCGTTGTTGCAGACCACATGCACCTTCCCGAACGCCGCAAACGCCTCCGCCGCGGCCGCCTCCACGCTGGCGGCATCCGCCACATCGCACCGAACCCCACGCACCTCCGCGCCAGTCTCCCGCACCGCCGCCACCGCCTCCGCCAGCGCCCCCGCCTCGATATCGGCCAGCATCACCCGCATACCCGCCGCCGCGAACGCCCGCCCAAGCGCCAGCCCGATCCCGCTCGCCCCCCCGGTGACAAACGCCGCCTTGCCCGCGAAGTCCCGCATGCCGCCCTCCCACGCCCCCGGTCCTCCGGGGGCACGAGCGGCAGCCTATCCGACCCGCTCCACCCGGCACAGCAGACACCCCGGCCGCGCCGTATGGATATTCACGAACTCCGTCCGCTCATCCCCCAGCGCCGCCGCCAACGGCTCGTCCACCTCCGCCCCATCGCTCACCCGCCCGAGATCGTACAAAACCATCCCCCGCGCATCATACGCGCGCACCGAAACGATCGCATTCCGCCGCACGATCTCCGCCACCTCATCCGCCCCCGCATACGGCACGCACGGCTCCGCATGCACAAAGATCGGGCTCGGCGTCCAATACACCCCCTGCGGCTTCACCAGGTCATACGACCCCAGCAAAACCTCCTCCCCCGGCTTCGCATAGGCCAGGCACACCCGGCACGGAAAACCCCCATCCGCCGTCGCCGTCATGCGGATCAACGCATTTCCCCGATCGTCCACCCCCGTCGCCCGAAACCGCTCCGCAACCGCCGGATCAATGGCCACACACGCAAACCGCGACATCGCAAATCCCTCCTCTGGTGTGCCTTTCTCGTCCCACACCGCAGCGGTCGCGCACCATCCGCTTGTTGCCTTCACACGCGGAAGCGAAAGGCCCCACCAGCGATCGCATCGAGATCGTCGGATCACGACCGAAGAACGAAGATCCGACCAAGAACCATGATGGGTTTCCAAAGGATTGAGCTGCGACGCAGATCAACGGCCTTTGGCCGGCTTAGATCATATTTGGTTTAGGTCAAACCAAACATGATCAAGCAACCTATTGAAGAAGAGCGCGATTCACGCTTTCCCACCCATCGGCCTCAAGCGATCGCGCTCTAAAGCCCCCGCAAAACCCCGATCGCCTCGTCAAAGCTCTCCGCAATCGCCACCGCCCCCTCCGCCATCGACCGCGGCCCATAGCCCCAGGCCGCGAAGATGCACGGCACCCCGGCCCCCCGCGCGGCCAGCACGTCGTTATGATGATCCCCCACCATGATCGACCGCTCCGGCACGCCCCCAGCGGCCGAGAGCGTCGCCAAGAGATGCCCCGGGTCCGGCTTACGCGTCGGAAACGAGTCCCCCCCGCCGACCGCGGCGAAGAACCCCGACAGCCCGAGCGCCTCAAGCAGCGCCCGCGCCGCCGCTTCCGGCTTGTTGGTGCACACCGCCATCCGCCAGCCCGCATCGGCCAGGTGCCGCAGCCCGGCCTCGACCCCGGGATAGGGCCGCGTCTCCGCCGCCGTATGCGCCGTATAGTCGGTGAGAAATGCCTCGAGCGCCCCCGCGTCCTGCGCCACCCCCCGCGCCTTAAACACTTTGGCAAGCAATGCCGCCGCACCATCCCCCACCATCACGGTCACCTCGGCGAGGCTGAACGGCGCGAGGTCTCGCGCCGCCATCAGCCGGTTCACCGCGGCCGCCAGGTCCGGCACCGAGTCCACCAGCGTGCCGTCGAGATCGAGCAGGAGCGTTCGGGTCATCATCATGTCCACGGGCGTTGCAAAGTGTAATCAGGTGTGATGCGGAACTCTTTGACAGCCCGCGCCCCGCACCGCTACTCCGGGGGCATCATGGCCGCAACCGCAATCATCCTCGCCGCGGGCTTCGGCACGCGCATGAAGTCCGCCCAGCCGAAGACGCTCCACGCGATCGCCGGCAAACCCATGCTGCGCCACCTCGTCGACAGTTGCGCCGAGGTGTTCGACCGCATTGTCGTCGTCGTCGGCCCCGAGACCGAGGCCGTCGGCCGCGCCGCCGCCCCCTGGCCGGCCGTCATCCAGCACGAGCGCCGCGGCACCGCCCACGCCGCCCTCCAGGCCGCCGCCCATTTTGGCGATGGCGAAGTCGCCGTCCTCTACGCCGACAACCCCCTCATCACCCCCGCCACCCTCCGCCGCCTCCTCGCCCGCCGCGCCGAGGGCGATGTCGGCCTGGCCCTCCTCGCCATGCGCCCCGCCGACCCCGCCCGCTACGGCCGCGTCATCGCCGAGGGCGGCTTCGTCGAGCGCATCGTCGAATACAAGGACGCGACCGAGGCCGAGCGCGCCGTCGGCCTCTGCAACGCCGGCGTCCTCTGCGCCGACGCCCCCCGCATGCTCGCCTGGCTCCGCGCCGTCCGCGACGACAACGCCCAGCACGAGTTCTACCTCACCGACACCGTCGCCCTCGCCCGCGCCGACGGCGCCAAGATCGCCGCCGTCGAGGCCCCCGAGAGCGAGCTTCTCGGCATCAACTCCCGCTCCGAGCTCGCCCGCGCCGAAGCCGAGGTCCAGCGCCGCCTGCGCGACGCCGCCATGGACGCCGGCGTCACCATGACCGACCCCTCCTCCGTCTTCCTCTGCACCGACACCGTGCTGGGCAACGACGTCACCATCGCCCCCAACGTCGTCTTCGGCCCCGGCGTCACCGTCGAGCCCGGCGTCGAAATCCGCGCCTTCTCCCACCTCGAAGGCTGCATCGTGCACACCGGTGCCATCATCGGCCCCTTCGCCCGCCTCCGCCCCGGCGCCGACATCGGCGAGAACGCCCACATCGGCAACTTCGTCGAGGTCAAGGCCGCCACCATCGGCCCCGGCGCCAAGGCCAACCACCTCACCTACATCGGCGACGCCTCCGTCGGCGCCCGCACCAACGTCGGCGCCGGCACCATCACCTGCAACTACGACGGTTTCAACAAGCACCGCACCACCATCGGCGCCGACGCCTTCATCGGCTCCTCCTCCATCCTCGTCGCCCCCGTCACCATCGGCGACGGCGCCCTCGTCACCGCCGGCGCCGTCATCACCGGCGACGTCGAGCCCGACGCCATGGCCTTCGGCCGCGCCCAGCAGATCAACCGCCCCGGCCGCGCCGCCGCCTTCCGCGCCGCCCGCAAAAAAGAGAAAAAGTAGCATGTGCGGCATTGTCGGCGTCATCGGCGCCAAACCCGCCTCCCCCCTCATCCTCGAGGCCCTCCGCCGCCTCGAATACCGCGGCTACGACAGCGCCGGCATCGCCACCCTCGTCAACGGCCACATCGACCGCCGCCGCGCCGCCGGCAAGCTCGGCAACCTCGCCGACGTCCTCGACACCTCCCCCCTCGCCGGCACCGCCGGCATCGGCCACACCCGCTGGGCCACCCACGGCGCGCCCACCGAGGGCAACGCCCACCCCCACGCCACCGCCCGCGTCGCCGTCGTCCACAACGGCATCATCGAAAACCACACCGATCTCCGCGCCGAACTCGAAGCCGCCGGCCAGCCCTTCGTCACCGAGACCGACACCGAAACCGTCGTCCAGCTCGTCGACCTCCTGCTCAAGCAGGGCCTCCCCCCCATCGAGGCCGCAGCCAGCGCCTTCGCCCGCCTCGAAGGCGCCTACGCGCTCGCCATGGTCTTCGCCGGCCACCCGGAACTCATGATCGCCGCCTGCCACGGCGCCCCCCTGGCCATCGGCTTCGGCGACAACGAAATGTTCGTCGGCTCCGACGGCCTCGCCCTCGCCCCCCTCACCCGCCGCATCGCCTACCTCCGCGACGGCGACTGGGCCGTCGTCACCCGCGACAGCGCCTCCTTCCGCGACGCCACCGGCGCCGAAGTCAAACGCGACATCAAGCTCACCGCCCTCTCCGGCGCCGCCGTCGGCAAAGGCAACTACCGCCACTTCATGGAGAAGGAACTCCACGAACACCCCGCCGTCATCGGCGACACGCTCCGCCAGATGGTCAACCCCGGCACCCGCGCCGTGGCGCTCCCCGATCTCCCCTTCGACATCGCCACCATCCCCCGCATCACCATCTCCGCCTGCGGCTCCGCCTTCTACGCCGGCCTCGTCGGCCGCTACTGGTTCGAACAGATCGCCCGCATCCCCGTCGACGCCGACGTCGCCAGCGAATTCCGCTACCGCAACCCGCCCATGAACCCCGGCGGCCTCGGCCTCCTCGTCAGCCAGTCCGGCGAAACCGCCGACACCATGGCAGCCCTCCACTTCATGCGCGCCGAGCAGCAGCACATCCTCTCCATCGTCAACGTCCCCGAAAGCACCATGGCCCGCGCCTCCGACGCCGTGCTGCAAACCATCGCCGGCCCCGAAATCGGCGTCGCCTCCACCAAGGCCTTCACCGCCCAGCTCTCCGTCCTCGCCTGCCTCGCCCTGGCCGCCGCCCGCGCCCGCGGCGCCATCGACGCCGCCGAGGAAGCCCGCCTCACCGACGCCCTCCTCGAAGTCCCCTCCCGCTCCGCCGAACTCCTCGAACACGACCAGCACATCCAACGCATCGCCGCCCGCCTCGCCGAAGCCCGCGACGTGCTCTACCTCGGCCGCGGCTCCTGCTTCCCCATCGCCCTCGAAGGCGCCCTCAAGCTAAAAGAAATCAGCTACATCCACGCCGAAGGCTACGCCGCCGGCGAAATGAAACACGGCCCCATCGCCCTCATCGACCGCAACGTCCCCGTCATCGCCATCGTCCCCAGCGGCCCCCTCTTCGAAAAAACCGCCAGCAACCTCCAGGAAGCCGCCGCCCGCGGCGGCCAGGTCATCGTCTTCAGCGACGCCGAAGGCGCCGAAAAACTAAAATTCATCGCCGCCGAAACCGTCATCCTCCCCAAAGTCGACCCCTTCGTCGCCCCCATCCTCTACGCCATCCCCGTCCAACTATTGGCGTACCACGTAGCCGTCCTAAAAGGCACCGACGTCGACCAACCCCGCAACCTCGCGAAATCCGTCACCGTCGAGTGAAGCAAGAAAGCCCAGGGCCTTGCCCTGGACCCACCAAGGGCCTTGCCCTTGGATCCCAGACACGAAGCGAAGCGGAGTGGCGACGAGAGCGACAGCGGATCACCTTCGATCCGCGAAAGCGCCCCACTCCACCCTCCCACCCCCAAACCCAATCCGTAGGGCGGGCAAGCGAAGCGCCCCCGCCATCTCGGCCGCGCCGCAGACCTCCGCAATTTCCAAAACCATACCACCGCCAGTTTTCTGAAGACTCGCCCGAACGGCGCCGAGTGGACACAAAACCATGATCGTATGATAGTCCCGGTGTCGAGTAACGAGTGGCTGGAACGAGGTATAGCGTGCCGAAAACATTCTCCTGGGCCGGCCCATCCGTAGGCTATTGGCAAACTGCAAGCAATTGGGCCGATATTACGGATGCCCAGAGTCCCTCAACAATCGCACCCGGAACAGACGACGTGGTGACGGTATCGGGGACAATTTAACTATATAGCAACGGCATTGCCTCCGCCTCGAATTTTACCGGATCGGGCCTTATTTCGCTATTTGGAAACTTTGATTTTGGGAACATAAATTACCAACCTTTACAAATTACTGTAGAATCTGGATCTACCCTCAATGCAAATTCAGCGACTTCTAGTGGATTTCGCGCGGACGGAGGCGTAGTAAATTTAGGTACGGTCAATCTAGCCAATAGCATCTCTGCTAGTTTCCTGATCGCAATAAATGGAGGCGACATATCCGTCAGCGCGAGCTATCTACAAATAAACGATGATTTTAATATAAACTCCGATGCCACGTCAGCGATATCATTTGGAAGCTCGAACTTAAATCCTAAAGAGTTAACCATATTTAATGGAACTACGCTGAATATTCCCAGTTATCACTATAACGCAACTATCTCGGGTGATACAGTAGAAATTGACGGCGCCTTGCAAGTCCATAACTTAGTGCTAACAGGGGCATCTGGAGGGATCTTTGGCGCGGGTACGATAGAATTGCTGAGTGGTGGCACCGCTAGCCTGCTGGGCGGCATTAACTCGCCCAATTTGACCGTGAATATTGACGCGGCCGCCACCATTTTGATCCCAACATTTGCCACGCCCGGCGCTCACATAACACTGGCTGGCAACGACCAATTGGACCTCGATGGACTCTACGACCTGCAACTCAGTCAGTTTTATTTCGGCGCACCAATAATTTCGAATCAAGCCACCGTGCATCTAAATGGAATTCAGAACAAAATTATACTTGGCGCCAATAAAGGCGGCCAATATATCGGCCCTTCAATCGAGGGATTCAATACCTCCGACGAAATTGATATCTATGTGCGCACCGCTGGGACGGTAACGAGCGCCACTTTGACGCCAAGCGCCATTGGCTCCAACGACTGGGTTGCCCGGCTCTATAATGGGGCCTCTCAGATTGGCACTTTTGATCTGATAGGGAATTTCTCGACTGGCACATCGCTCAATGTATTTCCTGGCGGCATCATCACCCTCGCTCCGCCGTGCTTCGCCACAGGCACCCAAATCGCCACCGCTCCAGGAACCACGGCGGTCGAATCCCTCCGTCCCGGCGACCACGTCCTCCTCGCCTCCGGCGCCACCGCCCCCATCAAATGGATCGGCCACCGCCACACCGACTGCCGCCGCCACCCCCGCCCCTGGGA
>Ga0164296_1001116_pt1 | contig 29726 bp, 30 predicted proteins | sample GEODES057metaG_FD_113533 | JGI IMG/M metagenome (GOLD analysis project Ga0164296, IMG submission 113533) | Dystrophic lake water microbial communities from Trout Bog Lake, Wisconsin, USA - GEODES057 metaG | ecosystem: Environmental > Aquatic > Freshwater > Lake | place: USA: Trout Bog Lake...
GCAGCGAACGGCAATCGCCGACGCGTCAGGTCAAGCTCGCCAATAGTCCCGCCATCAAGCGCCCGCGATAGGCCAGGCTTTCAACCTCGATATGCTCGGTCAGCGTATGGGCCCCCGTGCCGGCCACACCCAGCCCGTCCAGTGTCGGAATCCCCATCGCGCCGGTGAAATTACCGTCCGATCCGCCGCCGGAACTCTGCGGATTGATGTGATAGCCAAGACCCTGGGCGATCACGCGCGCGCGCTCATACAGCGCCATGCCTGCGGCATCCGCCTCCCAGACCGGGCGCGTCACGCCGCGAGTGACCTGAAACTGCACCTCATTGGATGATGCGCGCAAAGACAGCATCGCCTCCACGCCGCGGTCCAGATCTTCCTGGCGCTTGGCCATCGACAGTGCTTCGCCCTTACACGTGGTGCTCACGCAGTTCACCCATTCGCCACCATGGATCACGCCGACGCTGAAGGTGCAGCTTTCGGTCGTCATATCTTCGATTTCGATCAGCTTGCGGGCCATTTCCCGGATCGCTGACCGGCCAGCGCCGGGGCTGGATCCGGCGTGGCTGGGGCGGCCGATGGCTTGCAGATTGAACCGCGCAATCGCATAGCGGCCCGTGACCACGCCACCATCAGGGCGCGCCGGTTCGGGGATCAGTACGTATTTATGCCGAGCGGCTTCAGCCTCGATGAGGTCGCGCGTGGAGGGGCTGCCGATTTCCTCGTCACTGGTGAACAGAACGGTCACCGGTAGCTGCGTGGCAATGCCGGCACGTCGTAGCTGGCGGATCGCTTCCAGGGACAGGTAATTGCCGCCCTTCATATCCAAAATACCAGGCCCATAGGCGCGGCCGCCGTCGCGCCGGAAGGGCAGGCTTTCCAGCGTGCCAATCGGGTGCACGGTATCCAAATGCCCCATGATCAGAATACCGGGCTGATCCGATTTCGCATGCGGAAAACTGGCACGCACGCAATCGCCAAGCCCCATCCGCCCCGGCACCCGTTCGATCCGTCCCCCAGCCACGACCCCAGCGCTCGGCTTGCCATGTCCATCATGCGATTGACGGCGGCACAATCGAAGGTCGGGCTTTCACACTCCACCCATTCGCGCAATCCCGCCAACATTTCTTCGGCATTAAAGGGAAGCGCGTTCGGATCCATGTTTCATTCTCCACATTTTCGCATCGAGCCTGCCACGATCACGGCACGATGACGAGAGCGTGCGGCCGCACCGGTGGCACCGCCAGATCACCCTGGAACAATCGCCCTGGCCCATCCCGACTGGCCCATTGCGCCCGTGAATGAATCTAGCGCATCGGCCGGGATGGACGCCTCAGCCGTTCTTCCGCAGGTTCCAGAACAGCGCGAAACCATCCAGCACACCGGTCAGCTTCGTCGAATAGGCCGTGGCTTGCTTGTATTGTCCTAGCGGCAAATACGGCATTTCCTCGAACGCGGTGGCCTGAATATCGCGGGCAATGCGCTGCTGCGCGGCAAGATCGGGGGCATCGAACCAGGCTTCACGCAACTGCTCCAGCCGCGGAATCTCAGGCCAGCCGACCCAGGCGCTGCTGCCATTGGCACGCAGGGCAAGCTCGCCCGCCGGCGTCAGCATATCGGTGCCGGCCCAGGCGGTGCAGAAACAGGACCAGCCGCCCTGATCGACGGGATCCTTCTTCACCCGGCGCTGATTGACCGTGCCCCAATCCGTCGCAACATACTCCAGATTGAAACCTGACTTCTGCAGCATATCGGCCGCCACGTCCGACATCGCCTTCAAGACCGGGAAATCGGTCGCCGCCAGCAGCACCACCTTCTCGTTATTATAGCCAGCCGCCTTCAGTGCGGCCTTGACCTTGGTATAGTCGCGCGGCGTGGTCAGTTGCGCCAACCCGACATCGCTGGCCATTGGCGTACCGGGGCAGAAGAACCCGTCGGGCGTGTACCACATCGACTTATCCTCGGTCGCCACCGCCGTCATGAAATCGGCTTGATCGACCGCACCCAACAGAACGCGCCGAATGGCCGGATTGTTGAACGGCGGCTGCAAGAAGTTGAAGCGCATCATCGCCATCTGACCCGACGGATCCTGCACCGTCACCGTCAGGTTCTTCGCCTTGCGCAGCAACGGCAGCAGATCGGCGGTCGCATACTCCCACCAATCCTGCTCCCCACTCTGCACCGCCGCCGACGCGGTCGCCGCATCCGGGATCGTCGTCCATTCAACACGATCCAGATGCGCGATTTTCGGGCCTGCCGTCCAATCCGGCGTTCCGCTTGCCAGCGGCACGTAATCGGCGAACCGCTCATACGCCACGCGCGCGCCCGGCACCCGCTCTTTCGCCAAGAAGCGATACGGGCCGGAGCCGACAACCTCCGTGATCTGCGTAAAGGCATCCGTCTTCGCCAGCCGCTCCGGCATCATCGCCGGCATCAACGACGCTGATTTGCCCAGCGCATTCGGCAGCAGCGGGAACGGTTTCTTCAGCCGGAAGCGAATTGTCTTGTCATCCGGCGCCGACACCTCATCCGTCACCGCCAGCAACGCCTGGCCGAACGCATCGCGCTTGCCCCATCGCTGGATCGAGGCAACGCAGTCGCGCGCCAGCACCTTTTCACCATCATGGAACGTCAACCCGTCACGCAGCGTCAGGGTCCATTGTTTGCCGTCATTCTCGATGACATGCCCGGCCACCATCTGCGGCGACGGCTCGAACCGGCCGTTCAGACCATACAGCGTGTCATACACCAGAAAGGCGTGGTTGCGGGTGACATAGGCCGTGGTCCAGATCGGATCGACCACCGTTAAATCAGCCTGGGGAATAAACCGCAGCACGCGGCTGCCCTGCGCGCGTCCGATCGCGGGCGCAGCCAATGCGGATGCGGCCAATGTGGCGGTTGACCTAGCGAGAAAGCTGCGACGCTGCATGGTGACAATCCCCTTGGCTACAGAGCGATCCTGACAGAGCCGGCACGATCCCGCCGGCCGGGACCATCGCCGTTTGTCATCCACCCGCAGCATCGGGCATCCTGCGATGCAAGGAAATAGTCGGGTGGAAAACGGATGCTTTTGGCAGGATTTCGCGTCACGCAATTTGGCCCAGGACTGGCCGCGGCCGCCTGCGGACGCCTGCTCGCCGATGCCGGTGCCAGCGTCCAGCGCGTTGCACCCGACCTCACCTCCCCCCTCGGCGCCTGGCTGAACCACGGACCAGACGAGGGTTCGGTATCCACATCCACCCTGCTGGTTGCCGAAGGCTCCCCCGCCACGCTGCGGGCGGCGGGATGGGATGCGGCGACGCTCCGCCGGATCAATCCATCCGCCGCCATCGTGCTGATCGCCCCGTTCGGCCAGACCGGCCCGCGTGCCGAGGAACCCGCCAGCGACCTGACCCTGTTCTTCGCCAGCGGCATCGCCCGTTTGCTGACCGGCCAGGTTGATGATCTGGCGGAACCGCCGATGGCGCCGGCCGGCCAGCAATCAGCCTTCATCGGCGGTCTCGCCGCGGCGTGCGCCGGCATGCATGCAGCCCTTGCCCAGCACCCGGTCGTGGTCGACGTTTCGATCCAACAGGCGCTGGCGACACTGGCAATGACGGAACTGACCCGCGCCGGCCTGGGCGGGTCGTCCTGGTCGCGCAAGCGGGAGGCCGACGGCAACGGCGCCACCGTCTGCATCCTGCCGGCCAGCGACGGCTATGCCGCGATCTCTCCGCGGGAAGAGAAGCAATGGGCGGCATGGCTGGTCGCCATGGGATCGCCCGCCTGGGGGCAGGATCCGCGCTTCGCCCGCAAAGCGGACCGCATCGCCAACTGGGATGCGCTGCACGCGCTGATGGCGGACTGGAGCAAGGGGCTGGAAAAGCGGCGGATCGCCGACTTGGCGCAAGCCGCACACGTGCCCAGTTTCCCGTTGCTGGACGTGACGGAGCATCTGGACAACCGGCAACTCGCGCATCGCGTCTTCTTCCGTGACTGGAACGGTCTGCGCGCGCCCGGCGTCCCCTTCGGCGTCACCGAAACGCCCTGCCCCAGCCGTCCGCTCCCATCTGGCCCGCTCCCATCTGGCCCGCTCCCGCTGTCGGGGGTGCGCGTGCTCGATTTCTCCTGGGTGATCGCCGGGCCGACGACAACACGCTACCTCGCGGCGATGGGCGCCGAGGTAATCAAGGTCGAGGCCCCCGGCCGCGGCGATCCGGGACGCGGCTCGGAACTGCATACGGTGCTGGGCCAGGGCAAGAAGGCGATCGTGCTCGACCTCAAGAAGCCCGAGGCAGTCGCCATCGCCCGCGCCCTGGCCGAACAATGCGATGTGCTGGTGGAGAATTTCGCCACCGGCGTGATGGACCGCCTCGGCCTCGGTGCCGACGACCTGCGCTCGGCGGCACCGCATCTGGTCTACGTGTCGGCCTCGGGCCTCGGCCGCACCGGGCCGGACGCGAATGCCGTCGCCTATGGCACGTTGCTGCAATGCTACGCCGGGTTCGCCGGGCTGAACCGTCACCCCGGCCACGCCCCACGCGTCGGGATGGCCTGGCTGGATCCGATGTGCGGCCTGATGCTGGCCTTCTCGGTCGCCGCCGCGCTGTGGCGCCGCCGGTCGGGTTCGGCCGCGCGGATCGACTTCTCGATGATCGAGGCGATGCTGTGGACAATGGCCGAACCGCTCCTGGCCGCACAGACAGGCGACGACACGGCGCGCGAGGGTGCCGTCTTCCCCTGTGAGGGGGAGGACGCCTGGATCGCCACCGCCGGTTCGGCGCCACCCCCGGGACAGAGCGCCGTCACCGCCGCCGCGATGCTGAACGGCAACGGCATCCCCGCCGCCGCGCTGGCGGGATCGGATGATCTGGTGGCGGATGCGCATCTGCGCGATCGCGGCTTCTGGGACGCTTCCGCCGGCGGCGTGCTGCCGGGCCTGCCCTGGTCAGCCGATTTCGGTCACCGTGACATCCCGCAGCCGAACCCTGCACCAGCGCTCGGGGCCGATACCGATGCCGTGCTGCGGGACATACTCGGACTGGATCCGGCGCGGATCGCAGCACTCAGGCAGTCGGGCTGCCTGGGATAAAAAGACCGCGGCGTTATCCCTGCATCAGCCAACCACGGCGCCTGCAACCGGTGCTCGGCCCGCAGCGGGTGCAAGGATCGGTCTATGTCGCTGCATACGATATCGGCCCTGCCGCAGGGCGGCGTAACGATCGTCAGGCAACGATCGGTGCGGCCACCTCGGGCTCAGGCGCGCCCGTCGGCATAAGGCTTCAGCACCGCATGAAGCGTCCGCAAAACCGGCACATCGACGCCAAATTGCGCCGCCAGCGCCACCACGCGGCCGGCCAGCCAGGGCAGTTCCAGCCGCCGTCCGGCCAGCAGATCCTGCGTCATCGACGGCATCCAGTCATCCGGCACGCCGAGCAGGAAGGCGCGCCAGGGGGCTAGTACATCGGCCGCAAACCGGATCCCGGTTGCGGTGCCGACGGCGACGACCTCGTGCATCGCCGCCTCGAACAGCGGCCAGACGGCGGGATCATTGCGCAATGTGCCGATCGCGGATCGTGCGGCGGCGCAAACCGCGCTGGCGGCAGCCAGCAGGATGAATTTCTCCCACCGCAGCCGCTGGATATCGGGCGACAGCGTGGCATCGATCCCCGCCGCGATACAGGCTTGCCGGATCCGCTCGCCACGCGCGGTCTGGCGCCCATCCAGTTCCCCGAAGCTGATGCGATGATGCGTGCCGAACTGCCGCACCACGCCCGGTTCGACGATCGTGCCGGTCACCACGGCGACGCCGCCCATCACCGCACCGCTGCCAAGGATCGGGATCAGACGCTCACTGGCATCGACGCCATTCTGCAGCGGAATAACGGCGGTATCCGACCCGATCAGCGGCCGGATCGCCGAACCCGCGGCCTCCACATCCCATAGCTTGACGCAGAACAGCACCAGATCGACCGGCCCGATCGCGGCCGGATCGTCGGTCGCCTGCGCCGGTGCCACTAGGCTTTCGCCGCGGTCGCCGGTGATCCTCAGACCGTTCCGGCGGATCGCCGCCAGATGCGCACCGCGCGCGACGAAGGTGACATCCTGGCCGGCACGCGCCAAAGACGCGCCAAGCGGACCGCCGATGCCGCCGGTTCCGATCACAGCGACGCGCATACCCAGCCTCTCTTCCGATGCGAGCCCAGCCCTCAGACGCTGGGCACATGGCCGATTTCATAGCAGAATTGCCCGCCCGACAGCCAATCGCGACGATCCGGGCCGCAACATAGGTTTTGTCGAGCCGGGTTTTCTGTATAAACCCGACGCATGACAGCCCCCAGCCCAGCCGATGCAACCGCGCAGATCGCGCGCCGGCGCACCTTTGCCATCATCTCCCACCCCGACGCCGGCAAAACGACGTTGACCGAGCATCTGCTGCGTGCCGGCGGCGCGATTCAGTTGGCCGGCAATGTCCGCGCCAAAGGCGAACGCCGGCGCACACGGTCGGACTGGATGGGGATCGAACGCGACCGTGGTATTTCCGTCGTCACCTCGGTGATGACCTTCGAATACAAGGACTGCGTGTTCAACCTGCTGGACACGCCGGGCCACGAGGATTTCTCGGAAGACACCTACCGCACCTTAACCGCGGTCGATTCCGCGGTGATGGTGATCGACGCGGCCAAGGGTATCGAGGCACGCACGCGCAAATTGTTCGAAATCTGCCGCCTGCGTGACATCCCCATCGTCACCTTCATCAACAAGATGGACCGCGAGGCACAGGACCCGTTCACGCTGTTGGACGAAATCGCCTCCGCCCTGGCCTTGGATACCGCGCCCGTCACCTGGCCGGTGGGCCGCGCGGCCGAGTTTGTCGGCACCTATGATCTGCGCAACCGCTCTCTGCACCTGCTGAAAGAGTTGCCGCAATCGGACCCGCGGTTGCAAACCATGGCCGAGGAAGTCGATCTGGCCCAGGCAGCACTGCCGGAGTTCGACCTGGACGGCTTCAATGCCGGGCATCTGACGCCGGTCTATTTCGGCAGCGCGATCCGCGACATCGGCGTGATCGACCTGTTGGATGGCTTGGTCGAATACGGCCCGCGCCCGCGCGCCCAACCCGCCGACAAGCGCGTGATCGAGGCAACCGAGCCGGGTCTGACGGCGCTGGTCTTCAAGATCCAGGCCAATATGGACCCGAACCATCGCGACCGGATCGCCTTCGCCCGCGTCTGCTCGGGCAAGCTGGTGCGCGGCATGCGGCTGAAGCAAGTGCGCACCGGCAAGCAGATCCCGCTGCACGCGCCGCAGTTTTTCTTCGCGCGGGAACGTGAGATCGCTGACGAGGCCTTTGCCGGCGATGTCGTCGGCATCCCCAACCACGGCACCTTGCGCATCGGCGATACGCTGACCGAAGGGGAGGATGTGCAGTTCACCGGCGTGCCCTATTTCGCCCCGGAAATCCTGCGCCGCGTGCGGTTGGACGACATGATGAAGTCCAAGAAGCTGCGCCAGGCGCTGGTCGAACTGGCCGAGGAAGGCGTGGTGCAATTGTTCCGCCCGCAAGACGGCTCCGCACCGCTGGTCGGCGTCGTCGGCACCTTGCAGTTGGATGTCCTGCAAGCGCGCCTGGGTGCGGAATATGGCGTGCCGATCGGCTTTGAACCCTCCTCCTTCGCGCTCGCCCGCTGGATTTCATCGACGGATAAAGTGGCGCTGGAGAAATTCATCGCCGCCAACCGCACCGGCATGGCCGATGACGTCGATGGCGATCCGGTGTTCCTCGCCTCCTCGGCCTTCATGATGCGGCGGACGGAGGAGATGTCCCCCGCCATCGCGTTCCGCGACATCAAGGATATCCGCGCCGACAAGCTGGCGGCCTGAGCAAGGCGGAGCGCCATCCTCGGCCATCGGCTCGGCCGCGATATTGCGGCGTGTTTCGGGGCGTGTCCGAGCCGCGGCGGACGCAGCGACCGAACCGCTATCACGCGGCGCCGCTGCGAACCACAGAGCCGCCTTGCATCCAAGCGGCCAGTTCGCCTCGGCGATCAGGCCGTCAGCATCAGATCGAATGTGATCAACACCGGGTTTTCCCCGCGCACCAGACTGCCTTGATGGACGTTGCCCTGCATGTCCACCACCAGCAGATCCAACGATGCCTTACCGTCATGCAGCTCGCCACGCGTCACCAGCACCTCGGTGGCGTAATCGTCCACGGCTGAGCCATCGGTAAAGCGCGCGCCGACCAGGCTGCCGACGCTGCCGCGGATCACCGCATCGGAAAGCCCATGTGCAAGGCCGATCCGCTCGATCGCCGTCAGGATGTCTTCGTTCGGCCGCACCCGCGCCAGGATCGCCGGCACGCCGGCGGGCGGACCATCGCGCCCCATGGGCAGTGCCGGTGCAATCTGAAACAAGGTGAAATTGGTTTCCGCATCCGGTGCGGTTTCGATGCGGGCATCGGCAAATCCCCATGCCACCGCCTGCGCCGGTTCGGCCAGCCGCGTCTCGGCCGGCAAGATATGGCCGCCGCGCCGCCGCCCGTCCGCCTCGATCCAGGCGGCGTGGCAATGGATCGACGCCGACCCATTGCTGAAACCGAAAGTGCAAGCGGCCCGCAGCACCCGGGTCTGCCCGGGCGGGCAGACGGCGGCGGTGAAATAGGCGACGTGCGCAGCCCCATCCGGTGCCCCATCAGGCGGGCCGGGCATCACAAAGTAAAACGGCGCCAGCACCGCCCCCTCGATACTGACGGCGGCGGCCTGGAAGCCGGCTTGCAGCAATGGCGTTGTCACCGCCTCGGCCAGCGTCAGCCCTGCCTGCAGGGTGAAGCGGAGTTCGCGGGCGTGCCCGCGCATCGTGTCGATCCGCTGCGGATGCACGGGACCCGGCTGCACCAACTGGCGCATCACGCTTCCCCGCCGCGCAGGCGGATGCGTTCGGCCAACGTGAAATCCGCCCCCGCCGTGGCTTGGGTATAGAGGCAGATATCTTGCACCATCCGCGGCTGCGCCAGCGCCGGCGCGAACCAGGATTCCGCCAAGGGTTTGATGCGCGCCCGCGCCGCCTCATCCAGCCGGCAGGTCAGCGTCATGTGAAAAAACCAGGTGCCGAACACGTAGGGATAGCCCCAGCGTTGCAGCATCGCATCTTGTTCCGCGGTCAGATTCGCCTTGCGGCGGCGCGCCAGTTCCTCGTCAGTCGGCGGGGCGCGGAAGACGTCCAGATCGGCGACGCAAGCATCGGCCAGGGCCTGCAATAGTGCGCAGGGTGCGGTTTCGCGCAGGGCCAGGAAGCCGTGCAGATCCTGCACCGACAGCGCGGGCAAGGCGAAGGGGGCGATCCGCGCCGCCATGGCACGCACGGCGGCCATCAACTCGCGCCAATCGGTGCCGGGCCGCAGCCGCATCGGCGGTTTCAGCGTGGCGTGGAAGCCGTAAAGCCGCGCATCGGCGGTGATGGAGGCGATGGAGTCGATGTCGGGCTGGCGCACGGGTGCGTTGGTGACCGGATCGCGCCCCAACCATGCGCTGCTCAGGCGGGTCAGCGGGTCATCCGCCAGCGGCGCGTAATAGACGGCGACGCGGGCCATCAAATCACCCGTTCACCGCTGCGCCAGACCTGGCGCACCACCGGCAGATCCTGGTGCACGCGCACGCGGACCATATCGGCGCGCATGCCCGCCTGCAGCCGGCCGCGATCGGGCAGCCCGGCCATTTGGGCAGGACGGTCCGAGACCATGGCAACCGACTCCGCAAGGCTGCAATCCTGTTGGCGTGCGCATTGGAACGCGGCTTCCACCAGGCTGGAGGGCACATAGTCGGAGGCAAATGCATCCAGCGCCTTGGCCTGCACCAGATCGCGCGCGTTGACATTGCCGGAATGCGAGCCGCCGCGCACGATGTTCGGCGCGCCGGCAATCACCGTCATGCCCGCCCGCTTGGCGGCCTGAGCCGCCAGCATGGTGACGGGGAATTCGCTGATGCGGATGCCATCGGCGTAGTTTTCGGCAATTTCTTCCTCGGTACGATCATCATGGCTGGCGATGGCGATGGACGAGCCACGAATCCGCTCCAGCACGGCCTTGCGGTTCGGGTCGCGCCATTTGGCGCGGTGCTGCTGCATTTCCAGGATCCGGCGTTCCACTGTGGCAGGGTCGATCCCCTCTTTCGCCCGCAATTTGCGATAGTGGTCGAGGTTGGCGTACTGGCCGACGCCCGGGCTGTGATCCATCAGGCTGATCATCCGCACCAGCCGATGTTCGGCAACGGGGTCCAGCAGTGCCACCACGTCCGCCGCCGGCACTTCGCAGCGCAGATGCAGGAAGTGATCGGCTTTCAACAGGCCCGTATCGGCCAGCGCGTCGAGATCTTTCACGCCATCCTGGAAGGTGCGGATCCGGTCTTTTTCAAAACCCAGATCGCCCAGGCACAGCGCATCCAGAACGGTTGTCACGCCCGCCGCGGCGCATTGCGCGTCGTGCGCGACCATGGCCGAGCGGGATGGCCAGCGCGCCATGCTGCGCGGTTGCACCTGGCGTTCGAGATTATCGGTATGCACATCGACGACGCCGGGGATCAGCGTATCGCCGCCAAGATCTTGCGCTGTGGGAAGATGCGACCGGCCGGGTTGCACGTCGACGATCGTCTCGCCCGCAACGACGATGGTGCCGCAGACGGTTTCCGTCGGCAGGACGAGGATCGCGTTGGTCAGGATGGTCGGCTGGCTCATGCGGCTCCTTCAGCGAATCGCCACAGCTCCGTATGACTGCGGCATCGTCCTTTATAGCGCATATCGGCTCCGCGGTCAGGCTGCGGATGTGACGGTATCGTGATAAGGCGCCACGGTGAACAGCCGATCGGCGATGGCGTCGCGCACATCGGCGTCGTGACAGATGGCGACGATGGCCGAACCGCGGGCTTTTGCCTCTGCGACCATGGCGACGACCACGGCGCGGTTATCGGCATCCAGGGATGCGGTCGGTTCATCCAACAACAGCACCGGGTGAGCGGCGATGAAGCCGCGCGCCAGATTGACGCGCTGCTGCTCTCCGCCCGAGAACGTCGCGGGCGGAATGGCGTGCAGCCTAGCGGGGATGTTCAGGCGCAGCAGCATCGCGCGGGCCTGATCGCGTGCGGCCTGCGGCGTCGCGCCACGGATCAGCAGCGGTTCGGCGGCGACATCCAACGCCGACACGCGCGGCACGACGCGCAGGAACTGGCTGACATAGCCGAGGGTTTCATGCCGCACCGCCAGGATCGTGCGCGGATCGGCGGTGGCGATATCGACCATCGCGCCGCCGTGGCGCACCAGGATCTGCCCGCTCGCCGCGCGGTAATTGCCATAGAGGCTGCGCAGCAAGGTCGATTTGCCCGCCCCCGAGGGGCCCGCGAGGACGACACATTCGCCGGCGGACACGGCCAGATCGATGCCTGTCAGCACCGGCATGCGCAGACCACCGCGCAGATGCAGGGTGAAGGTTTTCGACAGATCGACGGTCTGCAGCATGACGGTCATGCGACGTTTCCACTGAAAAAGAATGCCCGGAGGCGGGCGGTATGATGCGCCGTGAACGGTTGGGGATGCCCGCGGCCCCCGCCGGCGGTGCGATCGACGCCCCAGTCGCACACCGCAACATGAGCACCCCAGCCGCTATCCGCGGCATCAACGCTCCAGCCGCTATCCGCGGCATCAACGCCCCAGCCGCTCTCCGCGGCATCAACGCCCCAGCCGCTCTCTGCGGCATCAATGTCGCGGCCGCTCTCCGCGGCATGGCCAGCCCGCGCAGACGCGTCGGTCATCGTCAGATCAGGCATTCAGCACCGAAGACACCAGCAACTGCGTATAGGGATGCTGCGGATCGTCCAGCACCTGGTCGGTCAAGCCGGTTTCCACCACGCGGCCGCGCTGCATCACCGCGATGCGATGCGCCAGCAGCCGCGCCACGGCGATATCATGCGTCACCAGCACCACCGCGATCCGCAGCCGAGCGACCAGCGATCGGATCAGATCCAGCAAGCGCGCCTGGACCGACACATCCAGGCCCCCTGTCGGCTCATCCATGAACACCAGCCTCGGGTGCGTCACCAGCGTGCGGGCGATCTGCAAGCGTTGCAGCATGCCGCCCGAGAACGTGCGCGGCAGATCGTCGATGCGGCTGGCATCGATCTCCACCTGCCCCAGCCAGTCCAGCGCGGCGGCGCGGATGTCGCCGTAATGCCGCGCGCCCTGCGCCATCAGACGCTCGCCCACATTGCCGCCGGCCGAGACCGTCATGCGCAAATTCTGCCGCGGGTCCTGGTGCACGAACCCCCAGTCCGAACGGTGCAGGCTGCGCAGCGCAGGGGCCGGCATGGCATGCACATCGTGCAGCGCGCCGGCGGGATCGCGATACCACACCGTGCCCTCATCCGGCGCCAAACGCCCGGATAGCACGTTCAACAGCGTCGTCTTGCCGGAGCCGGATTCGCCGACGATCGCCAGCAACTCACCGGGCCAGAGATCCACCGCGACATCGTCCAAGGCCGCGATCGCGCCGAAGCGCAGGCCAAGACCGCGCGCCGAGATAAGCGTGTCCTCGCGCATCATTCCGCCGCCTTCTGCAATCCGTCGGCACCGACATGGCCTGCCGCCCGCCGTTCCGCACAATGATCGGTGTCGGAACAGACGAAGAGCCGCCCGCCTTTATCGTCGGTCACGACTTCATCGAGGTAGGAATCCGTCGCGCCGCACAAGCCGCACGGATGCGGGGCGTTGATGGCGCGGAACGGGTGATCGTCGAAATCCAGCGACCGCACCTTGGTCCAGGGCGGAATGGCGTAGATCCGCTTTTCCCGCCCGGCACCGAATAGTTGCAGCGCCGGCATCATATCCATCTTCGGATTGTCGAAGGACGGAATGGGACTGGGCGACATCAGGTAGCGATCATTCACCATCACCGGATAGTCGTAGCTGATCGAGATCTGCCCGAAGCGGGCAATATCCTCATAGAGTTTCACATGCATCAGGCCGTAATCGGCCAGACCGTGCATGCGCTTGGTTTCAATCCGGCTGGGCTCCAGACGAAACAGCGGCTCGGGCTGAGGCACCTGATAGACGATGATCTGATCGTCCCGCAGCGTCTTTTCCGGAATGCGGTGACGCGTCTGTATCACCGTTGCTTGGCTGGTAACGGTGGTGGTCGCCACCCCGGCGGTTTTGGCGAAGAAACGGCGGATGGACACCGCATTGGTGGTATCATCCGCCCCCTGGTCGATCACTTTCAGCGTATCGCTCGCCCCAAGGATCGAGGCCGTGACCTGGATTCCACCCGTGCCCCAGCCATAGGGCAACGGCATTTCGCGCGATCCGAAGGGCACCTGATGGCCCGGGATCGCCACCGCCTTCAACAGACCGCGGCGGATCATCCGCTTCGTCTGTTCGTCCAGATAGGCGAAATTATAACCCTTCATTCCGCGGCCTCCGCCGTCTCGGCTTCATTGGCCGCACGCATGCGACGCACATTCTGCAATTCCGATTGGAAATCGACATAGTGCGGCAATTTCAGATGCTCCACGAACCCGGTCGCTTCGATATTGTCGGAATGGTACAGAACGAATTCGACGTTCTGTGCCGGCGCCGTCACATCCTCGCCCAACTCTTGCGCGCGCATGGCGCGATCGACCAGCGCCATCGACATCGCCTTGCGTTCATTGAAGCCGAACACCAGCCCATAGCCTCGGGTAAACTGCGGCGGCACCGTTTTCGAGCCTTTGAACTGGTTCACCATCTGACACTCGCTGACGACCAGATCGCCGATATCGATAGCAAATCCCAGTTCCGGCGGCACGATTTCCACCGCGACCTCACCCATGCGGATCTCGCCCGCAAACGGATGCGACCCGCCGTAGCCGCGCTGGGTGGAGTATCCAAGCCCCAGCAGAAACCCTTCATCCCCGCGCGCCAAAGCCTGCAGGCGGGCATCGCGCGGTGCGGGAAACCGCAGCGGTTCGCGGGTTAAATCGACCGGATCGCGATCATCGGCGACATCAGGCTCCAGCAAGCCTTCATCCGCCAGGATATCCGGCACGCGCGGCATGGCCGGCAGGTCCGCCGCGTCCACAGCGGGCGTTTGCGGCGTCGTTTCGCCCAGCAAGGCGAAATCCAGCAGCCGATGCGTATAGTCGTAGGTCGGCCCCAACACTTGCCCACCGGGCAGATCCTTGAAGATCGCCGATACCCGCCGCTCCACCCGCATAGACGCCGTTTCGATCGGGGACGACGACGCAAAGCGCGGCAGCGTGGTGCGATACGCGCGCAGCAGGAAAATCGCCTCGATCAGATCGCCCTGCGCCTGCTTGACCGCCAGAGCCGCCAATTCCTGGTCATAGAGCGACCCTTCGGCCATGGCGCGATCAACCGCGCGGCCGAGTTGTTCGGCGATCTGGCTTACCGCAATCTCCGGCACGGCGGGATCGCCGCGGCGTTCCTCGTGCAGCCAGGCATGGGCGTTGTCGATCGCCTGCTCCCCGCCCTTCACCGCGACGTAAGCCATGGCTCAGACCTCCTCGACCGAAACGGACCGCGGCAGCGCCACGACCCGATCATGCGCGCACAGGATCAGGTCGACCCCACGCGGAAACAGCGCATGGTTGCGGCGCCACCGATCGACGAAATCCGCCGGCAACCCATCCACCGCCAGTTCCAGCGGCGTGCGCAATCCAGGCCCCGACAGGCGCAGCCGTTGCCCGGCCCCGAACCGTGCCACCTGCAGGATCACCGTCGCCGACGTCTCCGGCGCTTCATCCGTGCCGGTGGGCAGCGTTGCCAGATCAGGCAGCGACAAGGCCACCACGAAAGCTGCCGTCGCGGCATCTGCCGTGCTCGGCGCGCCGGTGTGAAACACCACCCAATGGGCGGCCGCATCGGCACCGCGATCCAACAACAGCGGCGTTTCATGGTCCGCCAAGGTCAGCACAACCGCTGCCAGAGCCTGGTGCAGCGGCGCCGGCGGCCGGAGCGGTGCCACCGTATAGGCAGATCCGGGATGCGCCATCGCGTCCAGCACGGCGCGGAATGTCGTCTGCGCATCGCCGACAGGGTCGGCAAAACCGGGCGTGAGATCCTGAACAACGCTCATTGGCCTAACTCCGCGTCGTCTGCATGGCGAAGAAATTCACCGTCGTCGCCTTCGCCTTGGCCGCCCGCGCCGATCGGCGGCTGAGATGCCGCGCCTCGAGCGGTGCGATGATACCGGCCTCCAGAGCCGGCGCGCGGGCCGGATCCTGCATCATGGCATCCACCAGTGCCGCCAACTCTGCCTGCCGCCGGTCACGCCCGGCCACATAGGCATGGCCGACGAGCCCTTCGGCGGTGCGGACGGCGCAGCGCGTGACCGTCATCTCGCCCAGATTGAACGCCGCCCCGCCACCGCCGGCGCGTCCGCGCACCATCACCAGCCCGTCTTCCGGCCCGCGCAGCACGGTATAGGGGGGCAGATCGACGCCGCTCAGCAGCGACTCCAGATCCGCGGACGTGGCGCGTGCCAGCACGGCCATCCATCGCCGCCGCGCGGGCCAGGGGTGGTCGTCCTGCGCGGTCGCTGCCGATTTGCTGGTGTTGGTCATCGAAATTTCACAATCCGGTGCCTATCGATTGTCTAGACGACTAGACGTGACGGGACGAATGCGTCAACCATGTTCTGGTGCAAGACCCACCCCAGTTAGATGAAAGATTGATGAACGCGACAAACCCGACCGACGATACGCCAGGTGATCCGGTGCTGCGCCAAGAAGGTGTCGCGCTGTGGCGGCAGATCGCCGCGCGCCTGAAAGAAGACATCGGCGCCGGCACCCACGCGCCCGGCAGCCAATTGCCGACCGAGGCCGTTCTGTCCGCCCGCTTTGCCGTCAATCGCCATACCGTCCGCCGCGCGCTGGAAGAGTTGTCACGCGATGGTCTGGTCCGCGTCGAACAGGGCCGCGGCAGTTTCGTCGCCGAGGATGTGCTGGACTACCAAGTTGGCGCCCGCACCCGCTTCAGCGAGTGGATCCGCCGCCACAGCAAGGAACCATCCGGCCAGGTCCGCCAATTGCGCAGCATCGCCGCCGATCATCATGTCGCCAGCCGGCTGGGTCTGCGCACGGGAACGCGCATCGTCATGCTCGAAAGGGTCGGTTTCGCCGATGACAAACCCGTCAGCCTGACAGCGCATTATTTCCCCGTCACACGCCTGCGCGGGATCGAAGACGCCTTGCGCCAGTGCGCCACCATCACCGACGCGCTGCATCAGATCGGTGTCACCGACTATCTGCGCCAGCAAACCCGCGTCTCGGCCCGCATGCCAACACCGACCGAGGCCGATTTGCTGCGCACGGCACGCACCCGCCCTGTTCTCGTCACCGAAAACATCAATGTCGACCGCGACGGGGCCATCGTCGAATTCTCCACGGGGTGCTATCCCACGCCGCGCGTGCAAATGGTCTTCGAACCCTAGAGAAGAGACTCCATGGCGGATATGCGAATCACCGGCGGAACGGTCCTGACCGGATCGACGGCGGCCGGGTCGGCGGAACTGGCGACAACCGACATCACGATAACGGGCGGCCGGATCGACGCCATCGGACCGGACGGCGGCGCGGGTGCGCTGCTGGATGCCAGCGGCTTATTGGTGCTGCCCGGCATTATCGACCTGCACGGCGACGCGTTCGAACGCCAACTGCAGCCGCGGCCGGGCGTCAGCTTCCCGATCGACCTCGCCCTGCGCGATACCGAGGCGCAGCTACTCAGCAACGGCATCACCACTGCCTATCACGGCGTCACCTTGTCCTGGGAACCTGGCCTGCGCAGCCTCGACGGCTGGCACGGCCTGCTCGCCGCTTTGCGCGCCGGTACCTGGGCCTGCGACATGCGCGTGCACCTGCGGTGGGAGGCTTATAATATCGCCGCCCTGGATGACGCGCTCAGCGCCATCGAAACCGGCCAGGTGCATCTGCTGGCCTTCAACGATCATACGCCCGCCATCTTGCGGAAGCTGGAAGATCCGATCGAGGGTGCAAAATATGCCGGTCGAGCGGGGATGAAGCTCGCACCGTTCCAGGCATTGGCAGAACAGGTCGCCGCGCAAGCGCCGCAGATTCCGGCAGCGCAGCAACGGCTGGCCGCCGCCGCCCGGGCCGCCAAGCTGCCGATGGCCAGCCATGACGATCATAGCCTGGAGGTCCGCAGCTTTTTCCGCGGCCTCGGCGCCACGCTGTGCGAGTTTCCGATCGCCGACGAGGTCGCCCATGACGCCGCCGCCCGGGGGGAGTTCGTGCTGATGGGCTGCCCCAACGTCGTGCGCGGCGGCTCCCACCTCGGCTGGGCCTCGGCGGCGACGATGGCCGAGGCAGGCGTCTGCACGATCCTGACCTCGGACTACTACTATCCGGCGATGCTGCGCGCTGCCTTCATCCTGGCCGAGCGAGGCAAGCTGGACTTGCCGGCGGCTTGGTCGCTGATCTCGGCCAATCCGGCACGCGCCGCCGGGTTGACGGATCGCGGCACGATCGAGGCGGGAAAACGCGCCGATATCATCCTGACCGATCCGCAAGGGATGCGCGCCGTGGCCACCATCGTCAACGGGCGCATCGCGCACCTGGCAGACGGGCAGCGTCTGCGTCCGGCGGCGTAACGGCTGGACCGAGGTCATGGCCGAACCCTCCGGCATCAGACTGGAAACCATCACCGGTCCGGCCTTAAGCCGGCACCTCGGCTGCCTCGGCGCCCTGCGGGCCGAGGTGTTCCACGCCTGGCCCTATCTATACGAAGCCGAACCGGACGACGAAGCGGCCTATCTGGCGACCTATGCCAATAGTCCGCGTGCCGGTCTGGTGATCGCCTGGGACGGCGACGTGCCCGTGGGGGCCGCGACCTGCCTGCCGCTGGCCGATGAAACGCCCGAAATCCTCGCGCCATTCCTCACGCTCGGCCTCGATCCATCGCGTTTCTTCTACTTCGGCGAATCGGTCCTGCGGCCGGACTATCGCGGCCAAGGCATCGGCGTCGGCTTTTTCCAGGCGCGGGAGGCGCATGCCAAATCCGTTTCCGATGCCGACTTCGCCTGTTTCTGTGCCGTGCAGCGCCCAGCGGACCACCCCGCGCGTCCAGCGGATGCCGCAGCGCTCGATACGTTCTGGATCCGCCGCGGCTACACCCGCCGCGCCGACCTTATCTGCGAACTGGCCTGGAAGGACCGAGGCGACAGCAAGCAGACGCATAAGCCGCTGATGTTCTGGCTGAAATCCCTGCACGGAAAACCCTTGCCATGACCACCACGCCGAACGCCGGCCGCTGCGCCGGGCCAGATGGCTCAGGCATGTGGGCAAAGGGCGCTGGCACCATCGCGGCGGCAAGGCTGATCTGTGCCAGGGGAGCATCCGCATGAACGCCGGCACACCGCGCCCCTTGCGGTTGGGCCTGCTGCAATACGCCGTCACCCGCATCACCTGCTGGGATGATTACGCCGTCAAACTCGATCACCTCGTGCGGGAGGGCGCGGCCGGTGCCGACCTGCTGGTGATGCCCGAATATGCCTGCATGGAAATCGCCGCGAGCGACGGTAACGGCATCGCCACGCCGCTGGAGGAGTTGCAAGCCGTCTGCGCCCGCACCCCGGCCCTGCTTACCATCATGCGCGACACCGCTCGGCGTTACGGCGTCTGGCTGTTACCGGGCTCCCTGCCCTGGGAAGATGACGACGGCAGCGTGCGCAACCGCGCGCCGTTGATCGCGCCGGATGGTGCCATCGCGTTCCAGGACAAGCGCGTGATGACCCGCTTCGAACATGAGCAATGGGGCGTGCGCGCCGGCGCGCCACCGGCGGTGTTCGACACGCCATGGGGCCGCATCGGCATCGCCATCTGTTACGACGTCGAATTCCCGCCCTTGGTGCGGGCGCAGATCGAAGCCGGCGCCTGGCTGATCCTGACGCCGGCCTGCACCGACACGCTGCACGGCTTCAACCGCGTCGCCGTCTCGGCCCGCGCGCGGGCGCTGGAAAACCAGTGCTACGTCGCCGTCGCGCCGACGGTGGGGGAGGCACCGTGGCTGGCGACGCTGGATGCCAATCGCGGCCATGCCGGGGTGTTCGGCCCCATGGATCGCGGCTTTCCGCCGGACGGGATTTTGGCACGCGGCGCGCTGGATATGCCGGGCTGGGTGTTTGCCACCCTCGATCCGGCGAGGCTGGACGCGGTGCGCGCGGACGGCGCGGTGCGCAACCATCGGGACTGGCCCGGCAGCATGCCCGCCGCCACGCCCGCACTCTGGATCAACGATAGCGCCGGGGGATAACCGATATGCACGACACGGAACGGCTGATCCGCGCCTATTACGACGCGTTCAATGCGGGGGATGTAGCGGCATTCCTAACTGTGCTGACCGATGACGTGGTGCACGACATCAGCCAGGGCGGACAGGAGATCGGCAAGCCGGCCTTTGCCGCTTTCCTCGCGCGCATGAACCGCTGCTACCGCGAACAGGTGACGGATGTGGTCGTGATGATCGACCCCACCGGGACCAGGGCGGCGGCGGAATTCGTGGTGAACGGGACCTATATTGCGACGGACGAAGGGCTGCCGCATGCGCACGGGCAAGCCTATATCTTGCCTGCCGGCGCTTTCTTCAGCGTGCGTGACGGCAAGATCGCCCGGATTTCCAACCATTATAACCTGCCCGACTGGATCGATCAGGTCTCGATCTGACAGGATCGCCGCGGCGGGCATTAACCATTCCTCAAGCATTTGCCACCTACGCTTGCTGGCATGGACCTCACCGTCTGCATCTGCACGCATAACCGGCCCAGCTATGTCCGGGATTGCCTCGAAGGGCTCGCGCGCCAGACCGTGCCACGCGATCGCTACAACGTGGTGATCGTCGACAGCGCCTCTCGTCATCCCGACGAACTGGCACTGCTTGCCGAGGCGCATCACGCCCGCCTGATCCGGCTGGAGGTTCCCGGTATCAGCCTTGCCCGCAACGCCGGCGCCTGGGCCGCGCGGTCGCGTTTCATCGCCTATATCGACGACGATGCCATTCCCGCCCCCGATTGGATCGCGGCGATCCTGGCCGCGGTGAACGGGCCGGGCCGGCCGCCGGCGCTGATCGGCGGGCGCATCCTGCCGCAATGGGAAGCCCCCTTGCCCGCATGGTGGCCAGCATCGCTGCGCGGCGTGCTCTCGATCATCGAACATGAAGGCAGCGGCGAGTATCGCACGTCGGAGGTTCCGCCCACCTTGGAACCCTATGCCGCCAACATGGTGGTGCATGTGATGCACCTGCTGGCCGCCGGCGGATTCGGCGCCGCAGTCGGTCGCTATGGCCATTCCCTGCTGTCGGATGAGGAAGTGCAACTGGCCTGGACGCTGCAGGATTGCGGCCATGTGGTGCGCTATGACCCCCGCATCGTCGTCCATCACCAAATCCAGGCGAGCAGGCTGCGGCCCGAGTGGCTGCTGCGGCGGCTGTATTGGCAGGGTGCTTCCACCGTGCTGACCCGACGCTTGCTGTTTAACGGCCGCTCGGTCTGGCGGGAATTTCCGCGACGTGTGGCGGTTGCCTGTCTGTTTGCACCCCTGGCCCTGGTGCCGAACCACGCGACATGGCTGCTGGCGGGGCGCTGGCGTCTTGCCTATGCCGTCGGCTTCATCCGCACCGCCCTGGGCTGGAAAGCGACGGAAGCGGCCTCCAAAGCAGCATCGAAAGGGATCTCCACCTCCTCCAACCCCGACACGCCCGGCGCTGAAGCCCGGGCGTCGGCGGCCGCGTGATCCTGTATCGCTGGCGCGGCAGCGTCACCAATTTCGGTGATGAACTGAACACGCTGCTCTGGCCCGCCCTGCTGCCGGGCTTCTGCGATGACAACCCCGCCACACGGTTATTGGGCATCGGCTCGGTATTGGACCGGCGCCATGATGGGCCGGCGCTGAAAATCGTCGCCGGGGCCGGATATGGCGGTTATGAGCCGAAGCCGAGGCTGGATGCGTCCTGGGTGATCCACTGGGTGCGAGGCCCGCACACCGCCCGCATCCTTGGCCTACCACCCGCCCGCGCCTTGGGCGATCCGGCGCTCTTGGCGCCCGACGCACTTGGCGTGACCCGGACAGACGGCAACGACATCGGCTTCATGCCGCATTTCGAAAGCATCGACCGCGGCGTCTGGGCTCAGGCCGCCGCCATGACCGGCATCACCCTGATCGACCCGCGCGACCCGCCGGCCTCGATCCTGGCGCGGATGGCATCCTGCCGCCTGATCCTGTGCGAAGCGCTGCACGGCGCCATCGTTGCCGACGCGCTTCGCATTCCCTGGGTGCCGCTGCGCCCCTTGGTCCCCATCCATCGGCCGAAATGGCAGGATTGGTCGGCCGGCATGGGCTTGCGCCTCCGCTTTGCCCACATCCCCACGACCACCATGGCCGAGGTGCTCCACGCAAGCGGCCTAGCGGGTCTAGAGCACAGCAGACTCTGGCGGCACCTGACCCAGGGCTGCAAGATGGCACGGGTGGATCACGCCGCGGCGGCACTGCATCGTATCAGCCAGACCGATCCGCATTTATCCACCGATGCGATGCTCGATCGCTGCCAAACCCGCCAGCGGGAGGCGTTGGCGCAGTTGCGCCGGACGCCACTGACGAACCCCGGCGCGATCAAGCCCGCGCGCGGGCGCGCGTCAAACCGATCCGAGTGCGCATACCCGTTGCCCGTCAGCAGCTAATCCGACAAAGTATCGGTCGTCCGGCGCTGTTCGGGTCGCTGGAACGCGCCGGACGACGCCTGGAGACTTGATCGGGTATGCACGGCCCCCTTGCCGTCCCCCCGTATCACCACCGGGCGGATCACCACCGGGCGTGTCACCACCGCGCAAGCCACCACCGCGCGTGCCATCGCTAAGCGTGCCACCGCCCCAGTGCACCCCCTGCGTGCCGCCGCCCCGGCGGTCGCACCACAACCGAAGGCTGGACCTGTCAACGCCGATGCCGCCCTCTCCTCTCGTTGATGTCCTGCCCCGTCTTCCGCTCGCCGTTCGGCGTCTGCTGCACACGGGCTGTGGCGCCGGGCTGCTGGCCGATTCCTACCGGCCACGGAACCCGCGCGTGCAACTTTATGGTATCGAAGCCGATCCCATCCTGTCGGCTCAGGCCGCCGACCGCTTCGATCAGGTTGCCACCGTTGATCCGCAAACCGCCCCACTGCCCTTCGACCTGCCCGACGGGCTCGACTGCCTCGTCTATGCCGGTATCCTGGAAACCCTGCCCGACCCCTGGGCAGTCCTCGCCCAGCAGACCGACGCGCTGACGCCCGACGGCGTTGTCATTATGGACCTGCCCAATCCGGTCGCCTGGCAGGAATTCGACCGCTTGCTGCGCGACACACCGCTGCAAGGGCTGCATGCGCCAAGCGCCTTCACGCCGGAAGCCGTGCTGCACCAGTTCGGCCGGGTCGGCCTGGTTCCCTGCGATCTGACCGAATGTCTGGTGGATCGCGCCGCCGCCCAGCCCTTTGTCGAGGCCATGGCGCCCGCCTTGGGCGCATTGGGTATCGATGTGGAAACCTTTGCCCGCCGGATCAGTCCGATGCGCGTGGTGTGGCGCGCGCGCAAGCAAGCGCATACCAGGATTTTCATCGGCGGCAGTATGCTGGCACCGATCGGCGGCGTGTCTCATCTGCGGGTCATCTACCCGATGCAGGCGATGGCGACCGATCCGTCCGTCACCACGGCAATCACCGATCATATCGACACCACGCAAGCCGCCGATGACGCGCCGCGGATTTTCGTGCTGCACCGCCCAGCGCTGATCAAGCCCGAGGGGATCGGGATGATCCAACGCATGACCACCGGCGGTCACCTGATCGTCAGCGAATTCGACGACCACCCGGATCACTTTCCGATGATGCAGAGGGGCGGCGAAATCTCGTTCCAGGGCGTGCATGCGGTGCAGACCAGCACACCGGCGCTGGCCGAGGTGCTGCGCCGGCACAACCCGGAAGTGATGGTCTTTCCCAATGCCATGGCCAGCCTGCCGGCGGTGCGCAATTTCACCAAGCCCGACGTGATAACGGTGTTTTTCGGCGCGCTGAACCGCGAAGCGGACTGGGCGCCGCTGATGCCGGTGTTGAACGAACTCGCCGAACTCGCCGGTGAACGCCTGCGGTTTCAAGTGGTGCACGACCAAGGCTTCTTCGACGCGCTGGCCACAACGCACAAGGTCTTCACCCCGACCTGCGATCACGAGACCTATTTGCACATCCTGGGCGGTTGCGAGGTGTCGTTGATGCCGCTGGGCGATACGCCGTTCAACCGCTGCAAATCGGACCTGAAATTCATCGAAGCCGGCGCTTGCCGCGTGCTGCCCCTGGCCAGCCCGGTCGTCTACGAACACACGCTGCGCCATGGCGATACCGGCTTGCTGTTCCGCGATCCCGATGAACTGCGCCTGCATCTGCTGCGCGCCCTGGCCTTGCCAGAGTCGGTCCGCATCATCGCCGAACGCGCCCGCGCCTATGTCGCGGCGGAGCGGATGCTGGCCTATCAGGTGGAACCGCGCCTAGCCTGGTATCGATCGCTGTGGGACCGGCGAGCGGCGTTGGAAGACGCGCGGCGCGAACGGCTTATGGCACATATGACGACCGCGGCCTGACCCTGACAGAGCCGGTTACGCGCCTGGCTTGATGCGCACGCGCCGATCCGGATGCAACCGGATGCGGCCGCGGCCGGGTGCGCGGACGGTCCGCCGCACCTTAGGCGACGTCCACCACCATGCCGTCGTAACCAGGCTCGATCCCCGCCGGCAGATTTTGACGCAGCCAGCCCCAATCCATATCCGTGCCCATATGCGTCAAGATCGTGCGCCGAGGCTTCAGGCGCGCCACCCAGCCAAGGACAGTCTCCAAATTGGCATGCGTCCAGTGGCGCCCCGATCGCAGGAAACAATCCACCACCCAGGTATCCACGCCCGCCAGCGCCTGAAACGCTGCCTCATCCAGCGCCACGACATCGGTCGAATAGGCAAATCCACCGACGCGCAACCCCAGGCTTTCCATCGTGCCGTGGTCCTGCACGAAGGTTTCGATCGCCAGGCCGATCAGGTCCAGCTTTCCGGGCGCGGCGATCGGTTGCTCTTCCAAGACCGGGCGGAAGAAATGCGGCGGCCGCCAGGGCTTGAACGCATAGCCGAAGCGAGCCTTCACCTCCGCCAGCGTCGACGCCGTACCATAGACCACCAACGGACGCTCGGCGATGCGGTTGAGGATCCGCACATCGTCCAGTCCACTCACATGATCAGCATGCGCATGCGTATACAGGATGGCATCGATGCGTCGCACCCGGCAGGCGAGCAACTGCGCGCGCATATCCGGGCCGGTATCGACCAGCAGCCGACCTCCGGTTTCGCTCTCGATCACGATCGACGGCCGCGTGCGCCGATTGCGCGGTTCGCCCGGATCGCATTCGCCCCAGTCGCCATCGCCGTCCGCGCCGCCGATCAATGGCACGCCCGCCGATCCGCCGGTGCCCAGCAGCGTAATCTTCATGCGGCTTTGGGGTACAAACGATCGAAATTCGCGCTGGTTTGCGCCGCCATCGCCGCCGGCGTCAGCCCCTTCACCTCCGCCAGCACGGCTGCGGTATGGGCCACCCAGGCCGGCTCGTTGCGCTTGCCGCGATACGGCACCGGGGCCAGATAGGGCGAATCGGTTTCCACCAGCAGCCGATCCAGCGGCACGTCCTTGGCGATATCACGCAACGCGGTGGAGCGCGGGAACGTCAGAATCCCCGAGAAACTCAGATACCCGCCCATCGCCAGGGCCGCTTCCGCCAAGCCGCGACCAGAGGAGAAACAATGCAGCAGGAAGGCGAAATCGCCACCCTCCTCGCGCTCCTGCCGCAAAATCGCGGCAATATCGTCATCCGCATCGCGCGCATGAATACACAGCGGCACGCCGGCCAGCCGAGCGGCGCGGATGTGGATGCGGAAATTCTCTGCCTGCACGTCGCGCGGGGCCTTGTCGTAGAAATAGTCGAGCCCGCTTTCACCGATACCGATCACCCGCGGATGCTGCGTCATCGCCGCCAGAGCCTCGGGCGTCGGCAGCGGTTCGGCCGCGGCGCCATGCGGATGGATGCCCACGGTGCACCACAGGCTATCATGCCCCGCGATCAGGTCCGGCAGGCGGGCGGATTGGGCCAAGGACGTGCCGATGCTGACCATGCGGCCGACGCCGGCGGCCTGCGCGCGGCTTAGCACGGCGGGCAATTCATCCGCCGTGAAGTAATCCAAGTGGCAGTGGCTATCGACCAGCATCACGCGGCGGGTTCCACATAGCGCGGGAAAACGCCTTGCGGCGGTGGCAGCACCGTCTCGGCGGGCAGGCGCGTTGCCAGACCGTCGAACCCGCGCAGATCATCCGGCACGCCCAACTGATCCAGCATGCGCGCCATCGAGCCCGGCATGAACGGTTGCAGCAACGTCGCCACGGTGCGGATCGTATCAGCCAGCACCCGCAGCACGGCGGCCATGCGCACCTTGTCGGTCTTATTCAGCGCCCACGGCGCCTGGTGATCGATATAGGCGTTGGCGGCGCGGATCACTTTCCAGATCTCCTCCAGCGCCTCATGGAAGGTCTGCCGGTCCATGTGCCCGCGCACCGCCGGCAACAGCGCATCGGCCGCCGCCAGCAGCACCAGATCCGGTTCCGCCGGCTCGCCATGCGCCGGCAGCAGACCGCCGCAGTTGCGCGCGATCAGCGATAAGCTGCGCTGCGCCAGATTGCCCAGATCATTCGCCAGTTCGACGTTGATCCGGCTGACGATGGCCGGATGGCTCATGGAGCCATCGGTGCCGAAGGGTTTTTCGCGCAGCAGGAAGTAGCGGATCTGATCCAGCCCGTAGGTTTCCACCAGCTTGCGCGGCTCGATGACGTTGCCGAGGGATTTCGACATTTTCTCCCCCTCCACCACCCACCAGCCATGCGAGGACACGCGGCGCGGCAGCGGCAGGCCGGCAGCCATCAGGAAGGCCGGCCAATAGACGGCGTGGAAGCGGATGATGTCCTTGCCGACGAAATGCACATCGGCCGGCCAGTAGTGCCAGCGCGGCGCAGTGTCGTCGGGAAAGCCGCAGGCGGTGACATAATTGTTCAGCGCATCCAGCCAGACATACATCACATGGCCCGGCGCATCCGGCACAGGAATGCCCCAGTTGAAGGTGGTGCGGCTGATCGACAGATCCAAAAGCCCACCCCGGACGAAACTCATCACCTCATTCCGGCGCGAGGTCGGCGCCACGAAATCCGGCTGGGATTCGTATAATTCCAGCAATTTGTCCTGGAATGCCGAGAGTTTGAAGAAATACGACGGCTCCCGCACCCATTCCACCGGCGCGCCCGACGGCGCAACCTTGGTGCCGTCCGGCCGGGTGGTTAGCTCCGTCTCATCATAGAAGGCTTCGTCGCGCACCGCGTACCAGCCTTCATAATGGCCCAGATAGATGTTCCCCGACGCGGCGATGCGCCGCCACAACTCTTGCGTCGATCGCTTGTGGCGTTCTTCCGTGGTGCGGATCCAATCATCATAGGACACGCCCATCGCATCCGTCATGGCGCGGAAATCGGCCGAGATCCGATCGGTGAAGGTCTGCGGATCCACGCCGGCATCATGCGCCGCCTTTTCCACCTTCTGCCCATGCTCATCCGTGCCGGTCAGAAAGAACACGTCGTGCCCGTCCAACCGCTTGAAGCGGGCCAGCACGTCGGCGCAGATCGAGGTATAGGCGTGGCCGATATGCGGCGCGCCATTCACGTAATAGATCGGCGTGGTCAGGAAGAACGTCTGTTTCATGGCCTGTCTTCGAATACGGACGGCGCCGGTCTGGCGTGCCCAAGCGGAAAATGGACCGGGAAAGGGCCCGGAAAAAGGTGGCGATACCGTCAGCGGAGGTCGTCTCACAGCGAGCCGCGCGCTTCAAGCCTGCAGCGCCTCCTTAATATGGCTTCGCGCGTGCCCCAAGGAAATCATGCGGCAATGATGCGGGAATGATTTCGCCGCGCCGCAGCGCCCGACGCGCCGCGGCATTTTTCGCGCGCCGCTTTGACAGGCGGGCCGCGCTTCGCTTTCCTGCGCGCCAGCCAAGAAGGAACCGTCCGATGCGCCCGATGGAAGGAATGCGCGTAATCGCGCTTGAACACGCGGTCGCCGCGCCGCTGTGCACACGACACCTCGCCGACATGGGCGCGGACGTGATCAAGATCGAGCGTCCGGGCGATGGCGATTTCGCCCGCGCCTACGATAATTACGTCAACGGCATCTGCAGCCATTTCATCTGGCTGAACCGGGGCAAGCGCAGCCTGACGCTGGATATCAAGAACCCGGACGCCCGCGCCGCGCTGGACACGCTGCTGGCAGATGCCGATGTGATGGTGCAAAACCTCGCCCCAGGCGCCACCGCCCGCCTGGGCCTGACCTATGACACGCTGAAGGCGGTCAACCCAAAACTGATCGTCGCCGACATCAGCGGCTATGGCGAAAGCGGGCCATTCCTGCAGAAAAAAGCGTATGATCTGCTGATCCAGGCCGAATCGGGCCTGATCAGCGTCACCGGATCCGAGGCCGAACCATCCCGCGTCGGCATCTCGATCGCCGATATCTGCACCGGCATGTATGCGCTGACCGGCATCCTGGGCGCACTGGTGCGCCGCGGCCGCACCGGAGTCGGCGGCGCGGTGAAGATCGCCATGCTGGATGCACTGGCCGAGTGGATGACCTATCCGATGCTGCGCCAAGCCTATGCCGGCTCCCCCCCGCCGCGCCTGCCGACCAGCCATCCCGCCATCGCCCCTTATGGCGCGCACAAGACCAAGGATGGCCAGGTCATCCTGGGCCTGCAAAATGAGCGTGAATGGGTCGTCTTCTGCCAGAAAGTACTCGACTCGGACGCCATCCGCACCGATCCCCGCTTCGCCACCCAGCCCGACCGCCGGGTGAACCGAGAAGCGCTGACGGCCGTGATCGAAGACCGCTTCAAGGATCTGACCTCGGAACAAGTGGCCCAACTGCTGGACACGGCCGGCATTGCCAATGGCCGCCTGAACCAGCCGATCGATGTCTGGAATCACGAACAACTGGCCGCGCGCGACCGCTGGCGCATGGTGGGAACGGAAAACGGCCCGGCCCGCGCCCTGCTGCCCCCCTTCACCTACCCCGAGGAGGAGGCGCCGATGGGCGACGTGCCGTCCGTCGGCCAGCATACCGAGGAAATCCTCCGCGCCATCGGCTTCGACTCGGCACGGATCGACGCCATGCGAGCGGCCAAGGCGATATGACCGAGTTCGATCCCGCCACCCACCGGATGGTGCCCGACCAGCGCTGGTTCGATGATTTCCACCTCGGCGAACGCTTCGTGCTGCCCAGCCGGACCATGACCGAAGCGGTGTTCCTGGCCTTCCAGGCCGCTAGCGGCGATGCGCACCCGGTGCATTACGACGTGGAATTCTGCAAGGCGCGCGGCATGCCGGGCCTGTTGGCGCATGGGCTGCAAACATTGATCCAGACCGCGCCCGGTGCCGGCTTGTTTCCCTATTGCGTGGAAGACTCGCTGGTTGGCTTCCTGGAGCAATCGAGCCGGTTCCACAAACCCGTCTTCGCCGGCGATACGCTATACCCGGCGCTGGTCATCGATGAGATCACCCCCAACCGCACCACCGGCGTCGTCGGCTTCACCAGCACCATACACAACCAACGCCGCGAACTGGTGCTGGACGGCCGCCAACGCTACTTGCTGCGCCGCCGCCCAGCCGGCTGAAAAGCGGGCTGACACGCGGACTTCCAGAGGGACAGGAAGACCGACAGGGGGTCGGACGCAGACACGGCCTGAAATGTGGCCATCACGCCCAGCCGGCTGAAAAGCAGCCCCATCCTTCGCCGCCACACACGCGTTCGTCTGACCCGCCCCCATCGCGCCACGCCACACTCTCTCACCTTCCAACTCGCTCGGCGCATGGCGCCACAGGGCCACCGGCAGGCCGGCCAGAACGGCACGATAATGATTACGATCAATACACTATCGGCCGAATTTCACACGCGATCGCAGATGCGCGCCGGGGCACAGCCGACCCCGCCAAAAGAAATTTTCGTCACCCACCGATTTGGACATTTTTTGCCCTAATCCTGCCACTTCTGGCGATCAAAAACCTCGTCAATCAACTCCAACAGGTGTCACATGGCACGCATGGGTCGGCGGATGCATCCAGGTCGGGTGCTGCGCGAGGAATACATGGAGCCGATGAGGCTCGACGCAACAGGACTGGCCGCAGCGCTGGGCGTGAACCCCGGCCAGTTGGAGCCACTGATCGCAGACCGCGAGCCGGTGACCTCCGACATGGCGTTGCGCTTGGCAAAATGCTTTAGAACCAGCCCACAATTCTGGCTTGGTCTGCAAAACGCCTATGACCTGGCAATGGCCCAGGCGCAGTTCGGCGCGGAAATCGACGCCTCCGTCCGCGAGTTGGCGGCAGCGTAAAACCGGCACGGCGGCCGCTATCCCATCCAGGACGCGCCGCCGTCAGACGGCTCCGTAACGGCGCATCCGATCGCCGCCACAAACCAGCGCCCCTATATCCGCGCGCAATACCCGGCGGGCGCAACACCGGCACCCACAAACCCGCGAAACGCCGCTTTACGTGGCGACCCGTCGCCCGCCAGGCATCCTGGCAAAAATCTAAATTTCTAAAAAAACAACCGC
>Ga0164296_1001118_pt1 | contig 29697 bp, 25 predicted proteins | sample GEODES057metaG_FD_113533 | JGI IMG/M metagenome (GOLD analysis project Ga0164296, IMG submission 113533) | Dystrophic lake water microbial communities from Trout Bog Lake, Wisconsin, USA - GEODES057 metaG | ecosystem: Environmental > Aquatic > Freshwater > Lake | place: USA: Trout Bog Lake...
GGAAACTAAATTTCTTTTTAAGAGCAATGATCTCTTTGAGTTTACCTTGTGCACCCGACATACCAAATACACCTTCGGTTATTGCCAGGATACTGCCACCTGTTTGACCAACAAGGCGGGTAGCATGCTCCATCTGCTTTTCAAAGCTATTGATGTCATTATGCTTGAACACAAAGCGTTTACCCATATGCAAGCGTACACCATCAACGATACAGGCATGCGACTCGGCATCGTATACGATCACGTCGTTGCGGTCAACCAACGCGTCGATGATCGAAACCATACCCTGATAGCCATAATTCAGCAGAAAAGCCGATTCTTTGCCGACAAATGCTGCCAGATCATTTTCCAATTCTTCATGATGCAGCGAATTGCCCGACATCATGCGGGCACCCATAGGGTAAGCCATACCATAATCAGCGGCTGCCTGTGCGTCGGCGGCCCTTACTTCGGGGTGATTAGCAAGACCAAGGTAATTATTCAGGCTCCAAACTAAATGCTCTTTGCCATTGAACATCATGTGCGGCGCTATCTCTCCTTCCAACCTGGGAAACGAAAAATAGCCATGCGACCATTCCTGGTGCTGCCCGATAGGGCCACCCATTGTTTTCGATATCTTTTCAAACAGATCCAAATCGCTTTCTTCTAAAATAAAATACAAATATAACCCTTACGGGGGCTTTTACCAAAGCCTATTACTATTTATGATGTTAACCGGTGTTTCAATTCGCTTTTTGGCATTATTTAGCTGATGTAAATACGCACAAAACAAAAAAAGACACAATTAAATGTGCCTCTTCTCCTAATTTATTAACTGTTTATTCTGAAATGCAAATCCACATTAGTCGACATTATCGTGCAGGAACGAGTTATTGTTCTTGATCTCAATATTGCCTTCTTCATCCTGTAGCAGCGAGAATCTGGATACCTGGCTCTCGTCCGAAAGTGGTGTTTGCTGCAGCGCGATCTCTTTGCGCTTGTAGGCGGGCACATTTTCCAGCTCCTGGATGTTACCCGTACGAAGCTTCATACTCAGATCTTTTAAACGCATGATGCGCTCCCGCGACTTACGCAATTGCTCTTCAATTGATTCATCAGTTTTATGATCATCAGCACCAATTACCGGCTCTGGTTCAGGTTCCGGTTCGGGTAATGTCTCTTTTACCGGTTCAAACTGCATTACTGAATCTGCAATTTTAAAGGTAAACTCTTCGGTCGCTTCCGGTTCAAAAGTTGGGGCTTCTTCTGTTAGGTTATGGATGATTGTTTCGCTAACTTCCTCTTTAGCACCAAACAGATCGAACAAACCAGCCTGTTTTTGTTCCTCTTTAGGTTTGATATAGGGCTCCGATGGGTTAACCTCGGTAGGTTTTACCACATTGATAAATTCGTTGACCACAGGTTTTACCAGGTTGTTGCTTTCGGGCACCAGCATGGATATCACCTTTTTATTGCTTTGTTCTTTTTCGCGTTCGTCTTTGGTCTGGAAGCCGGTTGCAATGATCGTTACCGAAAGTTTATCACCCAAAGCTTCATCGCGGCAATTACCCCAAATAAGGTCAGCAGCCAAACCAGCTTCTTCCTGGATAAAATCAGTGATCACACTCACTTCATCCATGGTTACTTCTTTCTCGCCCGAACTGATATTTAACAGAATATAACGTGCACCCTCTATCTCGTTATCTTTTAATAAAGGGGATAACAAAGCACCTTCTACTGCCTTTAATGCCCGATTTTCGCCTTCGGCAGAAGCACTACCCATGATGGATACGCCGCTGTCTTTCATTACCGTACGTACGTCCTTAAAATCAACGTTGATATAGCCCGGCAGGGTGATGATCTCGGCAATGCCTTTCGCAGCGGTGGTCAATATATTATCGGCCTGTGCAAACGCCGAACCCAATGTGAGGTTACCAAATACCTGCCTTAAGCGGTCATTTGAAATTACCAGGAACGAATCGACATATTTTTTTAGCTCTTCCAAACCTTCTTCTGCCTGCATCTTACGACGTTTTCCTTCGAAAGAAAACGGTGTAGTGATAATGCCGACGGTTAAAATATCCATTTCACGAGCTGCTTTAGCTATGATCGGACTTGCGCCTGTACCAGTACCACCACCCATTCCGGCGGTAATGAATAACATTTTAGTATTTGGACCAAGCATCTGCTTAATGTCGTCGATGTTCTCGATCGCAGAGTTTTTCCCCACTTCCGGTATAGAACCTGCACCCATCCCCTCGGTCAAACTGGCACCCAATTGTACTTTATTTGGAATAGGGCTCAGCTCTAAAGCCTGAGCATCGGTGTTACAGATAATGAAATCTACACCGGTTATTCCCTGCTTGTACATATGGTTTACCGCGTTACCACCGCCACCGCCAACACCAATTACCTTGATGATAGACGATTTTTCTTTTAACATCTCGAACTGCATATTCCTATTGCTCAGCTAAATATGAACGACCTATAATAAATTTAACCTATCTGTAATATTATTACTTTTTCAACAATGTTTTTCCACAATTGTCAATATTGTGGAAAAGTTGCTAAATGTGAATAATTCCGGATTATTTCAGGAAATCCTCGTCCTTTATATCGTCTTTGATAAACTTGCGACCGGTTTCCAACAGCTTGCCAAACAGGCCGAAACGCTTGTCTTCCGCATACTTGGTTTTCTCGGTCTTTACGGTTGTATTTACCGGCACTTCGTTGTATTCGATCTTCTGTATACCTTTGATCAGCAGGCCAATACCGGTTGCAAAAGTTGGGCTCTGTAATTCTTCATAAACCGGTTTCGGAAGTACTTCGTTCTTAGCCAGGTGCTCGTTAGGGTACCCTACGCGGCAATCCAATCCGGTTACATATTCAACCAACTGGGGCAAATGTTTTAATTGCGCTCCGCCACCGGTGATCACGATTCCTGCGATCAGTTTTTTCTCGTAACCAGATGATTTGATCTCGTAATACACATGTTCAACGATCTCTTCCATCCGGGCTTGTATCACATAAGCGAGGTTTTTAACGGATATTTCTTTAGGCTCGCGTCCCCTTAATCCGGGTACGCAAACAATCTCGTTCTCTTTATTTTCTTCAGCCAATGCTGATCCAAACCTAACTTTCAGTTGTTCGGCTATGTTACGCATCACTGAGCAGCCTTCACGGATATCCTCGGTAACACTGTTGCCGCCGAATGGAATTACCGCAGTATGTCTGATGATACCTTCATGGAATATCGCAACATCGGTAGTGCCACCGCCGATATCCACCAATACTACCCCTGCTTCCTTTTCTTCATCGCTTAATACAGATTCTGAGGATGCCAGAGGCTCTAAGATCAATTCCTGGCTTTCGAGTCCGCCTTTGTTGACACATTTAACAATATTCTTGATAGCAGTAACCTGGCCCGAAATGATATGGAAATTAGCTTCAAGCCTTACGCCAGCCATCCCGATAGGGTCTTTGATACCGGGTTCGTTGTCGACAGTAAATTCCTGAGGCAATACGTGAATGATCTCTTCGCCCGGGGGCATCACCAGGTTGTACATATCTTCAACAAGTTTATCAATATCCTTGCGGCTGATCTCGTATTGCAGGTCGCGGCGTGTAATCAGCCCGCGATGCTGTAAACTTTTGATATGCTGACCAGCAATACCCACGTTTACTACTTTTATGTCGACGTTGGATTGCGAACCTGCAATTTCAACAGCCTGGATAATGCCCTGTACGGTTTTATCGATATTCGAAACCATCCCGCGGGTAACCCCTGCTGATTCAGCCTTACCGATTCCCAAAACCTCAATTTTTCCGTTCTTACTCCGGCGGCCCACAATGGCACAAATTTTTGTGGTACCGATATCTAATCCAACCACGATTGGAGAACTTTTTTCCTGTGTCGAACTCTTGTCCATATTATTTTACTATTTGCGATGTGTCTTTTTTTACTTTTAATGAATCTTGCTTCAGCGCGGCTTTAAGCGAATCCTTTTTAAAATTGTCGTTTTTGATACCTACCACCTGGTTAGCATATTTGATATTGATGGTCTTATACCGGTCCCACCCCACCTGCGGAATGGCTTTTTTATAAAAAGTAAGCAGGTTACTAAACTTAGTTTCCAGCGAATCGGCATTACCCAGCAATATCCTGTTGGTGCCTACCCTTGGAATTAGTTCTATCTGATGATCCTGGTCGACATATATCTGCGCTATCTGGGCGCTCCATAACGAATCTTTACTGATAAAATCAGCCGTCCTGTATATTTCCCGTGCTATTTCGGTATGCAGTGTATCAACTTTGCTTCCAAAAACTTCGTCGATATAACCATTGGCAGCTATTACCCTCGCGGTAAAATTGTTTGATAATGGAACCTTTAACCCATGCTGATCGATATAGAAATTCTGATCGAACTGGTTCATCACCCGCAAGATCGGCTGACGCTGACTGATCTCTACCCTGATGATCCCATCCATATCTGCATAAACCGTGGCCGACTCGATAAAGGCATTTGCTTTCAGGCGTTGCTCCAGCAGGTGGATATTGATGTCTTTTAATTTACTGCCAATTAATTTATGCTGTTTTATTCCCAGAATATTATCCACCTCCTCACGGTCGATGAAGTATTGGTTTCCCGGAATATAAACTTTTACATCCTTGCAGGTAACTTCGGCTTTTTTGTATTCAATAAAACTCATTAACGTAACCAGTCCACCCAGACTGATCAGCCAGAGAGATCCAAATAAAATATGCTTCCAGATATGTTTTTTAAACATTTTCTAATGCACTTTTAAGTGGTTGAACCAATTGGTCGATATCACCTGCACCCACTGTTAAAAGTAGTTCAGGTTTTTCAATTTGCACCAGATCAACCGTTTCTTGTTTTCCACATTTCCGTTTATTCCACAATTTCATGCGCTCCAGTATCATCTCAGCATTCACGCCTTCGATCGGCATTTCGCGGGCCGGATAAATATCCAGGATGATCAATTCATCCGACAGATCCAGCACTTCGGCAAAGCCATCAGCAAAATCGCGTGTCCGGGTAAATAAATGCGGTTGAAAAATTGTGGTCAGTTTTTTTCCCGGATATAATTTCCTGATCGAGCTGATCGCTGCCCTCAGTTCCTCGGGGTGATGGGCATAATCATCAATGTAAATATGTTCTTTCGACTTAACAATATATTCAAAACGCCTTTTTACACCCTTAAATGAAGCCAGGGCGTTTTTGATCAGCTGCGGATCGACCCCAATTAGCAATGCCGCTTCAATTGCAGCTGTTGCATTTTCAACATTATGTAAACCTGCTATACCGAGCTTAATATCTTTGATCTCAACATCATCGTTTTTAAAGTCGAAATAAAAATCTCCATCCTTCACGTGTACATTAAGCCCTCTTACATCAGCCGGACCTTTAGCACTGTAGGTAATGCCAGAAGTAAGCGGAAGATCTTCGTGAAAGATCAGCGTCCCTCCGTCTTTTATTTGCGAAGCGAATTGGATGAACGATTCGGTCAATTGATCGTGGTTACCATAAATATCCAGGTGATCGGCATCCATCGAAGTAATAATAGCAATGTTAGGATACAGAGTGAGGAATGAACGATCATATTCATCAGCTTCAACCACTACGATATTATTGTTACCAAACAATACGTTGGTACCATAATTGGAAGCAATACCACCTAAAAATGCAGAGCAATCTTTGCCTGAATCTTTCAGGATATGAGCAAGCAGGCAGGAAGTGGTTGTTTTACCATGCGTTCCCGCTACAGCTACTGTAAACTTAGTTTTGCTGATCAAACCCAATACCTGTGATCTTTTTAACAGCTCGAATCCATTATCACGGAAGTAGTTATAGATAGCTGAATCGCGTGGAATAGCCGGTGTGTAGATGATGAGTGTTGATGGATCGGGGTTTTTAAAGCTTAAGGGTATCCATTCGTCCCGATCGTCAAATACCACTCTGATCCCCTCGTTATGCAGCTGATCGGTGAGTGCTGTTGCCGTTTTATCATAACCGCAAACAATGCAACCAAGGTGGGCAAAATACCGCGCAAGACCGCTCATGCCAATGCCACCAATTCCGATAAGGTAGACTCTTTTGATATTTTGCAGTTCCATTTTTTACGCTTTAATTTTACTCCCTTATGTTAACTCATCAAGCTAAGTGATCGCCTTCAACCCAACTGTCTTACTCGCCAGGTTGCTAATTGCTCTTATCTATCATAGCAAAAACCTCCTTCGCTATGCTGATATCGGCATCCGGCCTGGCCAGTTTGCTGATATTTTCGATCAATTCCTTTTGCTTTTTGTTGTCTTCCAACAAAGCAACAGCCGCGGGGATCAATTCATCCAAGGACTGTTGATCAGCAATGCACAGTGCTGCATTTTCCCTGACCAGCGTTTGTGCATTCCTGGTTTGATGATCCTCGGCTACATTAGGCGATGGTACCAATATCACCGGCTTACCAACAATGCAAAGCTCAGCTATCGTACCGGCTCCTGCTCTTGAAATGATCACATTGGCAGCTGCATAGGCCAGATCCATCCGGTTAAGGAATTCCAGGATACAAAGATTTGGATGGGGATCTTTACCCATCAAAGCAACCACGTCCTGATAGTAGTATTTACCCGTTTGCCATATCACTTGCACATCAGCCACCACGATCATATCCAATTGCCTGATCACGCTTTCATTCAAAGTGCGAGCTCCGAGACTTCCCCCTGTAACCAGTATCGTTTTCTTTTCAGGCGATAGCTGAAATTCTTTAAACGCCGCTTCCCGCTTACCTGCGATATCAACCGATTGCCTGCGTACCGGGTTGCCGGTTTTGATGATCTTGCCTTGCGGGAAAAATGCGTCCATACCATCGAATGCCACGCATATCTTAACCGCCCTTTTACCCAGTCGTTTATTGGTAATACCGGCGTAGGAATTTTGCTCCTGGATCAGAGAGGGTACACCTTTTAATGCAGCCGCATATAACAACGGTCCGGATGCATAACCGCCAACACCCACCGCTGCATCAGGCTTAAATTCGGCAATGATCTGCCGGGCTTTTAAAACACTGCCCAACAATTTAAAAGGAAGTGATAGGTTTTTCAATATTGATCCGCGTTGTATTCCTTTAATATCCAAACCGATGATCTTATAGCCTGCAGCAGGCACCCTTTCCATTTCCATCCGCCCCAAAGCACCAACAAAAAGGATCTCTGTTGAAGGATCCAATTCCTTCAAGGCATTAGCAATTGATATCGCCGGGAAAATATGCCCGCCGGTACCCCCTCCGCTGATGATTATCCTTTTATTTTTCAATTCTTTATTAGTCATTAAGAATTTGAAGATTTGATGATTTGAAAATTTGAAAATGTCATTAACTTCCTGATAATTATTGGGACAACCTTTTAAGCCGTCGCCAGTTCAACTTCTCGTATTTCGCCTACTACTACTTTTTTGGGCTCATCGATATCCCTGCTTACTGACAGGATGATGCCGAACGCTATACTGGTAAACAGTATCGATGTTCCGCCCATACTCACCAGGGGCAAAGGCACACCTGTAACCGGTCCCAAACCTACCGCTACTGCCATATTCGCAAAGGCCTGTATGGTCAAGCTGAAACTTAAACCAGCCGCCAGTAAGGCTCCGAACGCTTTTGGCGCCCTTGTTACAATTTTGATACAGCGGTATAGCAGGAAGAGGTAAATACCTATTAATGCAATACCACCCAACAAGCCATATTCCTCGATGATAACGGCATATATCTCATCTGAAAATGCTTCCGGCAAAAAATTCTTTTGCTCGCTGTGCCCGATGCCCTTGCCAAAAATACCACCGTTGGCAATAGCCATTTTTGCATGATCAGACTGAAAAGACTTATCCGGTTTAGCCATTTCGGGGTGCAGATAAGTTTCCATCCGGTTGCGGTAAACATGCCTGCGTGGTCCCAGGAAAATTACTCCGGCAAATAAAACACTACCGGCAAGGCAGGTGATGGCAATTTGTTTGATACTGATTCGTCCGATGATGAGCAACAAAATACTAACCCCGAACAGCATTAAAGCGGTTGAAAGGTTTGCAAGCGCAATCAATACAAATACCAAACAGACGGTGCCCATAATAGGAATGAACGACTCTTTTACATTTTTTATATTTTCCTGTTTCCGTGACAGTGTGCGTGCCAGGTAGGTGATCAGCGCAAGTTTGGCCAGGTCAGAAGTTTGAAAACTTAGCCCCGTTCCAGGTATCGATATCCATCGATGCGCATTATTAAGATTGACACCAAAAACCAGCGTATAGAAAAGCAACGGGATAGTAATGATCATCAACAGTTTCGATATACCGGCGTAATAGCGATAATCAAGCTTATGCGAAATGTACATCAGGGCAATACCACCTATTACCATCGCCAGGTGTTTCATCAGGATCGACTCCACACCCACCCCTTTCTTAAAGGCCAGCGTACTTGTTGAACTATAAACAGCCAGCAACGAAATAGCCGATAATAATATGACAATAAGCCATATCCATCGGTCGCCTTTCGTGTTATTTAATAGTCTGTTCATCATTTTAATTTGAAAATTTGATAATTTGAAGATTTGAAAATAGTCTTGCAAATCTCAAGTTCCCGAAAGCTATCGGGACAACCAATCACAACTCCTTCACCGCTTGCTTAAACTGCCTTCCCCTGTCTTCGTAATTTTTGAACAGGTCGAAACTTGCGCAGGCGGGTGATAATAATACGGTATCACCTTTCTTTGCCAGGTGGTAGGCTACCTGAGCAGCTTCTTCGGCCGAAAAAGTATTTACAATTACTTCAACATCATCTTCAAATGCATCGTGGATACGGCGGTTATCTTTACCAAGGCAAACGATGGCTTTCACTTTATGCTTTACCAGGTCTTTCAGCATACTGTAATCGTTGCCTTTGTCTACGCCTCCTAAAATCAATACCACTTCAGAACTCATGCTTTCGAGGGCATACCATGTAGAGTTAACATTGGTAGCTTTTGAATCATTGATAAAGCTTATGCCGGAAATTTTGGCAACAAATTCAAGGCGATGTTCAATGTTTCTGAAACTACCCATACTCTCACGAATGGTCTCATTTCTCAGTTCAAGCACTTTGGCCACTATACCGGAAGCCATCGAGTTGTAAATGTTGTGTTTGCCCTGTAAGGCCAGATCGTTAATTGACATTTGAAAATGTTCTTTAGTTGCGTTTATAATTAATAGGTCCTGGTCGAGATATGCTCCCGTTGTAAGTTTTTTTTTAATTGAGAATGGCAATAGCTGCGCTTCCAGTTTCCGGCTTTCCATCATTTTCATGGTTTCCGGATCGTCTTCACAATAAATGAAGTAGTCGGCCGGGCTTTGGTTTTGTGTGATGCGAAACTTGGAAGCCGCATAGTTTTCCATTTTATATTCATAGCGGTCCAAATGGTCGGGTGTAATATTGAGCAATACGGCGATATCCACTTTAAAGCGGAACATATCATCCAGCATAAAGCTGCTCAGCTCCAATACATAATGGTCGAATTTTTCAGTGGCTACCTGGTAAGCAAAACTTTTACCAATGTTGCCGGCCAATCCGACATTCATACCTGCATTTTTCAGGATATGATAAGTAAGGCTGGTGGTAGTGGTTTTACCGTTAGATCCGGTTATGCCAACGATACGGGCATTGGTATACCTGCCAGCAAACTCGATCTCTGAGATCACCGGAATACCTTTTTCTTTTAGCTTTTTGATGATCGGCGCCTTTTCAGGTATACCCGGACTTTTGATCACTTCAACGGCCTGTAATATTTCTTCTTCGGTATGCTGTTTTTCTTCAAAGCGTATATGCCAATCAGTAAGCTGCTGTTTATAGTTTTCAGCAATAGACCCAAAATCAGACACAAAAACATCATAGCCTTGCTGTTGCGCAAGGAATGCCGCACCCGTCCCGCTTTCGCCGGCCCCCAGTACTACAATTCTATTTTGTTTAGCTTCCATTTCTTTTTTTGTCATTGGTCATTTGCTGCGCGTCATTGGGTCATTGGGTCATTTGCTTCGCGTCATTGGGTCATTGGGTCATTCTTACCTATCGGAAAAACCAATACAACCATCCCGATAGCTATCGGGACAACCACTACAACTATCCCGATAGCTATCGGGACAACCTACCCTTCCCCCCTACCTCAACTTCAGCGTCACGATGGTCAGTATAGCCAGGAGGATACCAATGATCCAGAACCGGGTAACGATTTTTGCTTCGTGAAAGCCTCTTTTTTGGTAATGGTGATGCAGCGGTGCCATCAGGAAAATCCTTTTGCCCTCGCCATATTTCTTTCTTGTGTATTTGAACCACGATACCTGCATGATCACTGATAAATTTTCGATAACGAAAACGCCGCACAATAATGGCAGCAATAATTCTTTTCGGATCATGATGGCAAAAACGGCAATAATACCGCCGATGGCCAGACTGCCGGTATCGCCCATGAACACCTGTGCCGGGTACGAATTGTACCACAAAAAGCCCACGCAGGCACCAACAAATGCGCCTGCAAAAACCACCAGTTCGCCTGAGTCGGGTATATACATGATATTGAGGTAATCGGCCATAACCGTATTACCCGAAACATAGGCCAGTACTGCCAGTGTAACCCCGATAATGGCCGAAGTGCCCGTAGCAAGGCCGTCGATACCATCTGTAATATTTGCGCCATTGGAAATGAAAGTGATGATCACGATCACGAAAAACATAAACACTACCAGGCCATATTTTTCAAAGCCTTTGCCAAAAACAGTCAGCACTTTTGAGTAATCGTACTCATTGTTTTTATAAAATGGAATGGTTGTTTTGGTCGAGCGTACGTCTTGCAGGTAAACCGGTTTATTGCCCTTCAAATGGTAATCAACCGGACCCGAATTATAATTGATCGGTGGCTTAACTTCCACCCGGATCAAAATATTCGGGTTACTGTACATCGTTATCCCGATAATGAAAGCCAGGCCAACCTGGCCAATGATCTTGAACTTACCGGCCAAGCCTTCTTTATTTTTCTTGAATACTTTGATATAATCATCAATAAAACCGATGGTACCCAACCAAATAGTAGTGATCAGCATCAGGATCACATAAATATTTTCAAGCTTGGCAAACAGGAGCGTTGGCACCAGTATACCAAGTATGATGATGATACCACCCATTGTTGGCGTACCTGCCTTTTGCATTTGTCCTTCCAGACCCAGGTTTCTAACGGTCTCGCCAACTTGTTTATAGCGCAGGTAATCGATCAATCGACGGCCATAAACCGTGGTGATAAAAAGGGAAGATATAACTGCCATCGCCATCCTGAACGTGATGTATTGAAACACCCCGGCTCCCGGTATCGTGTAGTTCTTCTCTAAATAGTTAAATAAATAGTACAGCATTACTCAATTCAGGTATTTGAAAATGTTCAGCAATTCTTCCTTATCATCAAAATGAGTTCGCACTCCTTTAACTTCCTGGTATTTTTCGTGTCCTTTACCCGCAACCAGGACAATGTCTCCGGGTTGTGCCAGGTTACAGGCAGTTTTTATCGCTTCGCGACGGTCGGTGATACTCATCACGCGGCGTTGAAATTCGGAACCAACACCTGCTTCCATATCCTTAATGATCTGGGCCGGATCTTCCGATCTTGGGTTATCTGATGTTAAGATCACCATGTCGCTCCATTCGCAGGCTACTTTGGCCATGATCGGGCGTTTGGTTTTATCCCTGTCGCCACCACAACCGATAACGGTGATCACTTTTTCTTTTCCTTTACGTACATCATGGATGGTACTCAGCACATTTTGCACGGCATCCGGGGTATGCGCATAATCCACAATACCTATGATCTTATTGGCTGCGGTCACATAATCGAACCTGCCTTCCGCGCCGGTCAGGCGGCTCAGGCTGGTCAGCACTTTTGCTTTATCCTGGTCAAGCAACATGGCTGTGGCATAAACTGCCAGCAAGTTATAGGCATTGAACGTACCCACCAGTTTAAACCAAACTTCTTCCCCATCTATGTTCAGCAGTAAGCCTGCAAACTGGCTCTCTAGTATTTTGGCCCTGTAATCGGCCATATTCTTCAATCCGTAACTTTTTTTATGTGCCGCGGTATTTTGAAGCATTACCATACCATTGCGGTCGTCGGCGTTAGTGAGCGCAAAAGCGTTCTTGCCCAATCCGTCAAAAAACAGCTTTTTGGCATCACGGTAGTTTTCAAAAGTCTTATGGTAATCGAGGTGATCGTGCGTCAGGTTCGAGAATATCGCACCGCTGAACTTCAGACCCTCGATCCGGTGCTGAACTACGGCGTGTGAGCTTACTTCCATAAAGCAGTAATCGCAACCCTGCTGCACCATTTCTTCCAGTAAAGCATTGAGCTGAACCGGGTCGGGCGTAGTATGTGTCGCCGTAACCACCTGTCCGTTGATCTGATTTTCTACTGTCGATAGCAATCCGCATTTATAACCCAAATCGCGGAAAAGCTTATATAATAAAGTAGCAATAGTGGTTTTACCATTGGTACCGGTAACGCCCACCAGTTTTAATTTAGAAGATGGCTCGCCATAAAATTGCGAAGCAACCAATCCCAATGCTTTCGACGAGTCGGCAACCATCAGAAAGTCGACCTCCCCTACTACATGACCCGGTAATTCTTCACAAATCACCGCGGCGGCACCATCACGCACAGCCTGTTCGATAAAATCATGTCCGTCAGATTGGGTTCCCTTAACAGCAACAAAAAGACAGCCTGGCACCACTTTGCGCGAGTCGAAAACTACGGCCGTGATCCAGGTATCGGCACTGCCCTGCAGTTCGGTAAAAGCCAGCCCTTCTATGATATCGCTCAGGTACTTCATTGCAGTTCGATGGTTATTTTGGCCCCTTTTGGTATCAGGCTACCGCCAGTGACCGATTGTTTAATTACTGCTCCGCTACCGCGGGCAGTTACTTTATATCCGGCATTACCCAGCACAAACAGCGCATCACTCAATCCCATGCCGGTAACGTCGGGTACTGAACCTTTGGGGTAATTGACAGTTTCAGCAGCTACACCACCGCTGGTATCTACAGCTGTGGTATTTGAGGCGTAAAGCGGTTTGATATTCAGCCTGGCATAAACCTCCTGCACTGCTTTACGGTTGCCCGATTTTGATTTTGGCATTTGCGTATTCCCAACATAATGCAGTGGCGCGCTTTGATTCATTTCCAAATCGCTTGAATATACCCTGTCGGCTATGGCCCTGAATACCGGACCCGCAACTTTTGCCGCGAGGTATTCACCCTTTGGGTCGTTGATCACCACGATCATCGAATATTTGGGATGATCGGCTGGGAAATACCCGCAAAAAGAAGCCTGGTGCTTTTTGGCTTCACCATAACCATGGTTACCGTTTGCTATCTGGGCCGTACCGGTTTTGCCGGCAACGGTATAAAGCGGATTTTTGATGTAGGTTTTGCCCGTACCTTCCTGCACTACGCCTTCTAGCAGACCTTTTACCTTGTTGAGTGTTTCATCAGAGCAGATCTTTTCATTGATCACCCGGGCCTGGAACTGCTCAACGGTATTGTTAAGCCGGCGAATCTCTTTCACAAATATCGGGGCTATCATTTTTCCGTTATTGGCAACAGCATTGTAAAAGCAAAGCATCTGCAAAGGCGTTAATTTTTCTTCGTATCCATACGCCATTTGTGGAAGAGTTAATTTGCTCCAGCTTCTTGAATGAGGTGTTTTGATCAATGGCGCGCCTTCGCCCGGTATTTGAAGGTCGAGTTTGTCATTGAGGTGATAGCTGTAAAGTGCATTAGTAAAATCAGATGGATCGTCCTTAAAATGATCATAAACAAATTTAGCTGCTGCTACGTTGGACGATTCTTCAAAGGCACGTTTAGCCGATATCTGGTAAAACTTATCCAGCTCGGCATCGGTAACCGTATACTTTTCATTACCGGGGATAACGTGCATCTTGCCACCTTGTACATTGATCTGGGTACTGGTATCTATTTTATGCTGCTCGAGCAGGGTCATATAAGTAGCCAGCTTGAAGGTGGAGCCAGGTTCGGCCGCATCGCTGATGGCATAATTCAGCTTTTCTTCGTAATCACCGGTTTTGGTTTGGGTGAAATTTGCTATTGCCCTGATCTCGCCGGTAGCCACTTCCATCAACACCACGCAACCATGTTCGGCCTTGCTGATCTCCATTTGCTTTTTCAGCGCCGATTGCGCCACATCCTGCAAGTTGACATCAAGGGTTGAAATAATATCCGAACCCTCTTTAGGCGAAATTTCCGCATCGCCGCCGTTAACAGGCACCCAGGTTCCGCCGGGTACACGCTGCATCAGCAGTTTGCCATTTTCGCCATTGATGTAATTGGCAAATGCACCCTCCAGACCAACCGAAACAGCTTTAGCATTTCCCTGCTGATCAACGCCATTGGTATTTCTGTAACCGATGGTACGTTTGGCCAGTTCGCGGAATGGTAATATCCTTTTGTTTTGTTCTTCCAGCAACAAGCCGCCCCGGGCTTTTCCTAAATTGATCAAAGGAAAGGTGCGCACCTGTTTAAGTTGCGTAAAGCTTACGTGGTTTTGTATCAGCTGGTAGCGATTGCCATCGTTGCGGGCCTGCTTTAATAATTGTACATATTCGCGGGTTGAACGATCGCCAAACAGATGCGAAAAGCAATAGGCCAGTGAATCAACCTTTTCATCAAATAACTTATCGTCGGCTATGGCACCGGCCTGCATATCCATACGCAAAGTATATTCAGGAACCGATGTAGCCAGCAAACTGCCGTCGTGGGCAAAAATATTGCCATGAGCAGCTTCAACATTCTGATACCTGGCCGACATTTTCTTAGCCATATCGCGCCATTTTGCGCCCTGCTGGAACTGAACCCTGCAAAGCTGAAACACTACCGCACCGGCAAATACCATGATCAAGCCGAACGCGATGTAAACGCGCATCAATATGTTGGCCCTAATGCTCATCCTTCACCTCCTCTGCCTGCAATTTTTGCGGTGGCTCTATCGATTGTTTAATACCCAGGGTATCAGCACGCCGTGCGACTTCAGACAGAGTGCTTTTATAGGCCAATTCGGCTTTTGCTGTTTTGTAATCCCAGCTCAGTTCTTTTACTTCTTTTTCCGTCTTGTCGATATCACGAATCGTTTTCTCGGCCAGGTGCATATTACCCAGATAGAGCATCCCCAGCAACACCATGAACAAAACAAAAGGGAGCGCGCCCGTAGCTTTTTCGGCGTTGAAATTTTTGGCGAATAGTTTGAGCAGCGCATTCTCAGAATAATCCTTTACAGGTTGATTTTCTTCGACAACGATCTCTTTTTCTACTTCCGCCTCCGGAATTTCTGTACGTAAACGATTGGTCATCTTTTTACAGCTATTCTTAATTTGGCGCTACGTGCCCTGTTATTATTTTTTATCTCGTCTTCTGATGCGGTGATCGCACCGCGACTTACCGCATCAAAAGGCTTTTGATCATTTCCATAAAAATCCTTCTCCACCTCACCGCTGAATTTTCCTTTGGCAATAAAATTCTTCACCAGCCTGTCCTCCAGTGAATGGTACGACATTACCACGAGGCGCCCGCCACTTACCAGCACTTCTGCCGACTGGCTCAAAAATTCTTTAAGGGCTTCCAATTCCTGGTTAACTTCGATGCGAAGGGCTTGGAAAACCTGGGCCAGGTATTTGTTTTCTTTACCACGCGGGATCAGGTTTGATATCACATTCTTAAGGTCGGCTACCGAGTTGATCGGCGCAGACAGACGGGAAGTAACAATTGTTTTTGCCAGCGATTTTGCGTTTTGTATCTCGCCATATATGCCAAAAATGCGATGCAGATCAGCCTCGCTGTAGGTATTGATCACCTGCTGCGCACTTAAGCTACCCGACTGGTTCATCCGCATATCCAGGTCAGCATCAAAACGAATGGAGAAACCACGATCGGCCTGATCGAACTGGTAGGAGGAAACACCCAAATCAGCCAGTATCCCATCAACAGGAATAGCATGGTTTAAACGACAAAAATTTTTGAGGTAGCGAAAATTCTGATCGATGAATTCAAAACGGTCATCATTGATTCGATTACGCTGCGCATCCGCATCCTGATCAAAAGCCAGCAAACGGCCACCCGCGCCGAGCTTGGCCATGATAGCCCTGGAATGACCACCGCCCCCAAAAGTCACATCAACATAAGTACCCTCAGGCCTGATGTTCAAACCTTCGATACACTCTTCCAGCATCACCGGGGTATGGTAACTATTCATCTACCGCTCTCCTTCCTGCACCACCCATCACCTCCTCGGCCAGCCTGGCAAAGTTTTCAGGCTCGTTATCTAATTGCGTATCGTATGCTTCCTGTGCCCATACTTCTATTTTGTTGAACTGACATGCCAGCACAACATCGTTCTTGATACCGGCATATTCCGTCAGATTCTTTGGCAACAACACCCTGCCTGCTGCATCCAGCGATAATTCAGAAGCGCCCCGGGTGAAATAACGAATAAACTCGCGGGTCTTCTTCTCATAGGAATTCAATTTGCTCAGGTCGTCAACGATCTTCTCCCACTCTTTGCGCGTGTAAATAACCAGGTGCTTCTCAAAGCCACGATTGATCACAAGGCCTTCTTTGTCAGCTTCAGGAAGCTGCTTTTTAAGGCCAGAGGGGATCATCATCCTTCCTTTGACATCCAGTTTACATTCAAATTCGCCTAAAAAATGGGCCATGAGCTAATTCTGCGACATTTTCGCTGAGTAAAAGTAAATCACTTTTTCCAATTTTCCCACAAATTCCCATTTTTTACCACCAAAAAGTTTTCAACACCGCTTTTAGACATTTTTCTCCCACTTTCAATTTTTCTGCCGCTATTTCAGAATCGCATCAAATCAGCTATCTTAGCACAATCTGCTGATAACAAGCCATATTTAGTGGTTAAATACCTTTGCCGGCTTTTAAATTTGTCGATATGAAAAGATACCTAACCTTAGTACTCGCGATAGCTATCAGCTATGCCGCAATGGCGCAAAGCAGCCCCGAATCCACTGATAACATTATGAAAGCCGCCTATGCGAAAGCCGGTGCCGAAAACAAAAGTGTGATCCTTATTTTCCATGCTTCCTGGTGCGGCTGGTGCCATAAAATGGAGGCATCGATTAAGGATTCTACCTGCAATAAATTTTTCGATAAGAACTATGTTGTTGCTTACCTTGACGTGCAGGAAAACGGCGATAAAAAGGCCCTGGAAAACCCAGGTGCTGAAGAGCTGATGAAAAAATACAAGGCCGAGAGTGCTGGTTTGCCGTTCTGGCTGATTCTGGATCCTAAAGGAAATACGCTGGCAACCTCTGCTATGAATACCAATGGCGCATCATCCAATTCTGCTGCCGACAACGTTGGCTGCCCTGCTACTGAAAAGGAAGTGGACTATTTGGTTAAAGTGTTAAAGTCAACTTCAACTTTAACAGATAGCGAACTGGCGATTATCAAAACACGTTTCCGTAAGAATGAGCCGGTTAAACCCACGACCGGCACTAATTAAATCCCTTATTTACTGAAGGAAGCAGACCTGCGAAGTTTATCAACTCCGCAAGTCTTTGTTTTATATTTATTTTCCTTTATTTGGCACTATGGTAATTGTTATACAATGCGCTGACCAGGTTGGACTGGTAGCAAAAATATCCGGACTGCTTGCTGAGAAGAAATTCAATATTGTATCCATGCACGAATACGTGGATAATGGCGAGAATCTGTTTTTTATGCGACTCGAAGTTGTCAACGAGCCGGGGCTTGAACTACTGGGTGAGCAATTAAGGGATTTGTTACCCGAAGGTGCTTTAGTTAAGGTAAACCCTAATCCCGAAAAAAAGGCGATCGTACTGGTTACTAAAGAATACCATTGCCTGGCTGATATTCTGGTACGTAATCATTTTAAGACGCTGGGTGCTTCGGTGCAATGCGTCATCGGTAACTATACCCATTTGGAGGATATCACCAAACGCTTTGATATTCCGTTCTACCATGTTCCATTTGGTGACCCGGCCACGAATCCCGAAAAACAGATTTTGGACATCATTGATGGCTACGAGCACGATTACCTGGTGCTGGCTAAATTTATGCGCGTGTTATCCCCCGATTTTGTTGGCCGCTTTCCCAATCAGATCGTTAATATACACCATTCATTTTTACCTGCATTTGCGGGCGCAAATCCTTACCGCCAGGCTTATGAACGGGGCGTTAAACTGATAGGTGCTACCGCCCACTTTGTAACCAACGATCTGGACGAGGGCCCGATCATCGCCCAACAGATCATTTCGGCAGATCATTCCCTCACTGCTGCTGATATGGTAAAAGCTGGTAAAGAAATTGAAACTGCCGTATTGGCCAAAGCCCTGCGGGTGGTTTTTGATGACCGGGTATTTATTTATAAGAACAAAACGGTGGTGCTGGAATAACGGGCTTCAGGGTAAAACTTACGGAGTTTTAAAAACTTCGTAAGTTTGTCAAGTCTTTCACGTTAAGCTCAATACGAAATTATAATCACCAAATCTGCCTTCCCTGTTTGCCTCAAGCCATGCGAACTACCGGGCCTTGTAAGTATGGCGTCACCTTGCCTTACCATAAATGATTTACCGTTCATCAGCATCTCGCCTGTTCCGCTGATGATATAATACACCTCATCTTCCTTTTGCAAATGATACCCTATTGCCGAACCTGGATGCAATATGCGTTTACGAAAGGTGAGTTTTAAACTATCAGCTTTTGAAAAGAAACTATAGCCGATGGTGTTTCCGCCACCATTGTGGGTGCCGGCCTCGGTTTTGGCGATGTCTTTTTCGTGTTCGAGGATATAAGCCGGTTTGGATTGGGAGAAGGCTGAACCTGCTATAAGCAGAGAAAACATACACCCGACTAAATATTTCATGAATTAAAGATAACGATACCCTGAACGCTAAGCTGAAACTTATTTTGCATAATTAGTAAAATATTGAAATACTATTAAAGTTGGTATCAAAAATGGCAGTGCGACGGAAAACCAAAACCCTATTGCGAAAAGCCTTATCCTGAATACTTCACTTCCTTTTTTATTGAACGACAAATCCACCAGAGGTCCTAAAAAGTAGAATATATTGGCAATTCCGATCATAAGCAAATAACCTATTCCCTGAACTAAAATTGTAAACAAAGAGATTTCAAAATCGTGATCATATGGCATTATAAGAATTTCGGACAGGATCGCATAGGCGATAAAGGCTACGATGCCTGCGATAACTAAACCAATATTATAACGAAGTCGATGTTGAGACCACCACTTCCAACAAGTTTGATTCGAAACCAGTGTTTGATTCATTTAAGGAAATTTTATAAACAAAAATAGCGATGGATTTTATACCCATCGCTATTCAAATTATAAATATGCTGTTACTCCACCACCCTCACCTTCAAAAAGCTCGGATTCGCTTTGGAGGTATAAACACGGTGAGTTTGTTTTTTAAAGTCGGTATCCTTTGCTTTCATGATATCCTCAAACACCTGCGGGTTACGGTCAATGAGCGGAAAACTGCTGCTCTGTACCTGTATCATAATGCGGTGACCTTTTTTGAAGGTATGCAGGATATCCTGCAACTCCACATTTACCGGCGTTACCTGTCCGGGTACAAATGGCTCAGGCTGGCTGATATTATTCCGGTATTTGCCACGGATCTCTTCGCTGCGTACCATCTGCTGGTAGGCCGACATGTAAACGCCCTTGGCGGTAAACTGATTGTTTTTGGCCGAGTCAGGATATACATCGATGATCTTTACCACCCAGTCGGCATCAGTACCGGTAATGGCCACTTTCAGGTTGGCCCAGGTATTACCTGCCAGGGTGACGTCATGATCGAGCACATCGGTCTCATAACTCAACACATCCGGCCGGCTTGAAGCAAAACGCTGGTCGCCTGTCATGTATTCGCGCTGCATACCTAAAACGGTATACCCGTAAAAAGGTACCGGTTTGTTAGGGTCTGCTACAAATTCATCAAAACTATCGGCATTGTCCTGCGGCGCATCGAAGGACAACTTACCTCCCGGCAAAAAGTACAGGTTTTTATCCTCTGCCTCTTTTGGCGGCCATTGGCTGTAGGTTTTCCATTTGTTTACACCAGTTTGAAATACTGAAACGGGTTTAAGATCAAGGTCGGTACCTTTCAAATAATGACTAAAGAATGCAAACTCGATCTTCTCGCGGTAAAAAGGTCCGGTTGGCCCGCCAAAATCTATATCCCCTAAATGGTCCCCATCGCCGCGCGACCATCCACCATGCACCCAGGGGCCCATGGTAAAATAGATCGGAGTATTCGGGTTTTTCTTTACTAAGGTCTTGTACGTATTGATAGCCCCATAAAGGTCCTCGGCATCATACCAGCCACCGGTTATCAGGGTTGGTGTTTTGATATCATGCAGGTGCGATAATATATTGCGGTCTTTCCAGTGCTGGTCGTAATCCGGGTGATCCATCATCTCGTTCCAAAGGCGAATGGTATCCTTAAAATACTTATCGTTCGTATTTTTCATCGAACCCATATTCAGGTAAAACTCATAGCCATCTGCAGTTCCATATTCCAGCCTGCTACCCCTTCCCTGGGTCGGCTTGCCGTCCTGGCGATTGGTAAAGCCCGGATAGAATCCAAAGTTGCCCACTAACTGAAAGGCCCCATTGTGCCAACCGTCATCGCGCCAAAGGTCTGACATAGGTGCCTGCGGCGATGCAGCGGCTAAAGCCGGGTGACGGCTTAGCAAACATGCAGTAGTATAAAAGCCGGGATAGGATATGCCCCATACCCCTACCTTACCGTTATTATTAGGAATATTTTTTAACAGCCAGTCGATCGTATCATAAGTATCAGTGCCTTCATCAACATCATTCTTTGTTTTGTGCACTTCTTTTTCTGGTGTCATTTCTTCAAAAATGCCTTCACTCATCCATCGTCCGCGTGCGTCCTGATAAACGAAAATAAAGCCATCGTGCAGAAACAAAGATGAGGGACCAAGCGAGCGGCTGTATGCATCCGGTCCATAAGGCGCCACACTGTATGGCGTACGATCCATCATGAACGGATATTTTTTCGTTTGATCTTTGGGCACATAAACTGTTGTAAACAGTTTTTTGCCGTCGCGCATTGGAACCTGGTACTCGTATTTGGTGTAGTTTGCTTTCACATAATCGGCATCAGCACTATTTGGCTGTGCGAAGGAACAAAATGCTGCAAGCAGGAAGCAGATCGCAAATAACAGAGATAGTTTTTTCATCAGTTAATTATTAAATCAGGAGAATTATGGTAGCAAGAAAATAAAAAAAGCCCCAATTACAGGGGCTGTAACAAAGTTATTACTTTATACGATTATTCGTTGATCGCCTTCACCCCCGGTAATTCCTTACCTTCCATATATTCGAGCAATGCACCGCCACCCGTCGACACATAGCTTACGTCGTTGGTAAAGTTGAATTTAGCAACCGCTGCGGCTGAGTCTCCACCACCGATCAATGAGAAGGCGCCATTTTTGGTTGCCCTTACAACTGCTTCGGCAATAGATTTGGTACCCTGTTCAAATTTTTCCATTTCAAAAACGCCCATCGGGCCGTTCCACAAAATAGTTTTTGAGCTTTCAACTACCTTACTAAATGCTTTAATTGAATCGGGACCGATATCTAAACCCATCCAGCCGTCTTTTATATTATCGTTTTGCGCAATTTCGGTATTCGCATCGTTTGAAAATGCATCTGCAATGATCGAATCGGTCGGTAATAAAATATTAATGCTCCTTGCTTTCGCTTTGGCCAGGATATCATTTGCCAGATCGAGTTTATCTTCTTCCACCAACGATTTGCCGATCTTGCCACCCTGTGCCTTAGCAAAGGTATAAGCCATACCGCCCCCGATGATCAGATTATCTACCTTACCCATTAGCTGCTCGATCAGTTCGATCTTATCCGAAACCTTGGCACCACCCATAATGGCCGTAAATGGCCTTTCAGCATTATTCAATACTTTTTCGGCATTGTTTACTTCGGCGGCAAGCAGGTACCCGGCACATTTTGCTTCCGGAAAAAACTGAGCGATAACGGCAGTCGAGGCATGGGCCCTGTGTGCCGTACCAAAGGCATCGTTCACATATACATCACCTAATGCTGCCAGTTTCTGCGCAAATTCTTTATCTCCTTTTTCTTCCTCTTTGTAAAAGCGAAGATTTTCAAGTAATAATACTTCACCGGGCGCCAAAGCTTTTGCTTTTTCGATAGCCTGCGGGCCAATACAATCATCGGCAAATTGTACCTGCTGACCTAAGAGATCGGACAGGTGCGGAACCAGGTGCTTTAACGAGTATTTCTCGGTCGGACCATCCTTTGGGCGTCCAAGGTGCGACATCAGGACTACGGCGCCACCATCATTCAATATCTTTTTGATGGTAGGTAAGGCCGCGGTGATCCGGTTGTCGTCGGTTATATGATAATTCGCATCAAGCGGGACATTAAAATCAACCCTGACCAGGGCTTTTTTTCCGCGAAAATTGATTTGATCTACTGTTTTCATGTGTTTGGATTGTTTTTTTTGAGTCCTGCCAAATTCCGTAAATAATTCTGAATTCTGAATTTAAATTGAAGAAAATGAGGTTTGGATATCGTTATTAGTTAACGGTTATCAGGTAACAGTTTTAATGACCGGATAGTTTAGTCTTTTTACCTTTTATTGGATTTTAAGGAAAAGTACCTTGTGGGGGCCGGTGCCGGGAATTTCAAATATATCTGTGACTGGCTCGAAACCAAGGCTGAGGTAAAATTTAATAGCCGGAACCCGGCCGTTGCACCAAAGATAATTTACCTGACGGCCGCGGAGGTAAACGATGGCGAAGTTAACAAGTTGGTTGCCTATCCCTTTGCCCTGGTAAGCCGCGAGGGTTGCCATACCACGCAACTGGTAGGCCTTACCAGAAAAATCCTTGTATCCGCTGGGATGAAATGTGGCAATACACACTAATTTTTCATCGACGAAATAGCCAAGATGAAAACTCTCCGGATCCTCGTCCCCGGGAAACCGGCATTGTTCTAAACTAAGTTTTCCATCGCGCAAAATTTCATTGCGGATAGGCAGCGTATCCTCAACCTGAATAAACCTGATCATGTTTAGCAATACTAATTTTGGTAACCAGGTCGGCAAGGCGGCTTGAGTAACCCATTTCATTATCGTACCAACCCACAACTTTGGTCAAACCTCCAACCACTGAAGTTAATTTTGCATCAAAAATACAGCTGTGCGTATTGCCCAGGATATCGTTTGACACGATCGGATCTTCAGTATATTCCAGTATATGCTTTAACGAACCATTTGCGGCCTGCGCAAAGGCAAAGTTGATCGCTTCAACAGTGGCAGGCTTTTTCAGGCTGCAGGTAAAGTCGGTGAGTGAACCATTGAGCACAGGTACGCGGATACCCGCACCACCCAGTTTGCCGTCTAAATGAGGGAAAATATTGGTAATGGCCTTAGCTGCGCCTGTAGTTGTAGGGATGATATTACCAGATGCTGCCCGTGCCCGGCGCAAGTCTTTATGCGGTGCATCGTGAAGATTCTGATCACCCGTCATTGAGTGTACGGTGGTGATATAGCCGTCAATGATGCCCCAGTTCTCGTCGAGTATTTTTACCATTACCGCCACATTATTGGTGGTGCAGGAAGCGTTGGAGATGATCGGTGAATGAAGATCAATTTGTTCGTCGTTTACCCCTATAATAATAGTAGGGATACTTTTATCGGGCGATGGCGCCGAAATGATCACCTGTTTGGCACCTGCGGTCAAATGCTGTTCGGCAGCTTTTTTTGTAGTGAATTTACCTGTAGCTTCCAGCACGATATCAATATCCAGTTGGCCCCAGGGAAGTTTTGCAGGATCTTTTTCCGAAAATACGCTGATCTTTCGCCCATCAATAAACAAGTGACGTGCATCGGCTTTTACTGTCCCGCCAAATGTGCGGTGTACCGAATCATATTTAAACAGGTGGGCCAGGGTTGAGGTATCAGCCAGATCGTTAATGGCCACTACATTGATATCCGGGTTGTTAAGCACGCTTCTTAAAAATATCCTGCCAATTCGCCCGAAACCATTGATCGCTACGCTTATCACAATTCTTTAGGTTAAATAAAAAATCAAAGTTAGCTAAAATTAACAGGCATCGTAAACCTACAGGAAACCCGGTGCTGAAAATGACAGCAAAAAAACGATTTTCCCTAAGTAAACCTTAAATGAAAAGATTCCGGAAAGCCAGTGATTCGCGCTCTTTCGAACGGAGCAGGAAAGTGATCATCCAGTTGAAAAGCAGGCACATTGCCAGGATCATACCTATTAGAACTGAATTACCGTAGTCTTGCAAAAAGAGCACCATCAGTATACAACCTATATTTAAACCAGCCAATATCAAAGTGGTTTGCACATGGGTCAATCCGAGTCGGAGCATGCGGTGATGAATATGATTGCGATCGGCTGTGAAAGGCGAAATACCCATTGATATCCGCAGGATAAATACGCGGATGGTGTCAAAAATAGGTCCTATCAGTATAGCCACAGCTAATGCAGGTGCCGAGAAAATTTCAGGCGTTTTTTCGCTGGTAAATTTATTAAGCTCGATAAATTTAATAGCCATTACTACCGAGATCAAACCGATGAGGAGTGAGCCGGTATCGCCCATAAAGATTTTAGCAGGAGTGATATTATAGCGTAAAAAACCAAATATCGAACCAACCATCGCCAGGGAAACAGCTGCCAGTTGGTATTGATGTATATAGATGAACAGTGCCGCAAAGCAACTATTTGCCACTATACCGGTAGTTGCAGCAAGGCCGTCGATACCATCGATAAGGTTAAAGGCATTTACGATAAGAATGACAGTGAGAACTGACAAGGTAGCACTTGGCCAGTAAGGCAGGTTGTGTATACCAAATATGCCATACATACTGGTTAAACGTATATCGCCAGCTAATACCAATATTGAAGCAACTACAAATTGAATAAAGAATTTAGTACGAGAGTTTACGCCGGAAAGATCATCCTTTAAACCCATTGCAAACAGGATGATACATGCCGTTAGCAGATAGTTGATTGGAAGCGACCTATCGGTCATACTAAAAAGCAGGGAAGTAATGGTAAAGCTCACGAAGATCGCTATCCCACCCAGTCGGGGGATGCCATGATCATGTTGCTTTCTGAAGTGGCCAACATCGTCATACAAGTGCCTCGCTCTGGCCACGTGCAAAATAGAAGGAATAGCCAGAAGCGTAATGAGAACCGAGAAAGTTACAATGATCAGATAATACGCGAAGTAGTATGAGTGGATAAATTCTGTCATGGAATATCAGTAATTGTGATAATTAGATATATCATAATCAGGCAGCCAAATTACGGAAATTTTCATAATTGTTAAAAAAATTGCATTATTTTTCGCATTGGCTTTAAAATCAACGAAATAACGGGAAATAATATAGCGTTATTGCGCATAGCTTTTAAATCGTACCCAAGGGCTTTTACGCGATTGCTTAAACTTTTGTTACTTACGCCGCCAATAATCATTTTAATAATTACTCTGTTGAGGTAAAACACTTTTTTCTTGTTCAGGTGGATAAACCTCAACATCAATTCGTAGTCAGCAGCGCTGCCATAATCCAATTTATAACTGCCCAAATTTTCAAATAACTCTCGTTTACAATAAAATGTGGGATGAGGAGGCATCCATCCCCTATTAAACATGCCGGTTTTGTACTCTCCCGAACGCCATTTACGAACAATTTTACCGTTTGGTTCTATGAAATCCAGGTCGCCATATAAAATATCGAACTGATGCGAACTGAATGCCATTGCCACTTCGCTCAACACATTTTCGTCGGCCAGGTAATCATCAGCATTTAATGTGCCAATTACATCGCCGGTAGCCAGTTGTATCCCTTTATTCATCGCATCATATATGCCATAATCGGGCTCCGAGATCAATATTTGGATTTTATCCTTATAACTTTCGATGATTTTCAGGGTGTCATCAGTTGAGCCCCCATCGACAATGATGTATTGTATATTGTTGAATTTTTGCCTCAATACAGAGTCGATACAGGTATTTATGGTATTTTGGGCATTATACACCACGGTGATCAGCGAGATCGTCAAATTTTGCATTTCGAGGAAAATACACTTTTAATATCTGCAATATTATGTAATTTTGGAATTGCTGCGCAAAATAAATAAATCGGCAGTTTGATAGCCTATGCGATTTTATTCCGCTCTCATCATTATTTCTACATTTTATTTTTCACTGGCGCTTTCTTCGTGTTCTTTCAAGCAGCAACAAGTGCTTTTTGAGCACCAGGCACCGGTTGTGGATAGCAGCACATTTAATGCGACAAACAACGGCTCAGGCACGAGTGATTACCATATCAAATCTCAGGATATTTTACAGATCCGCAATTTACAGAATGCAAAATATATCGTCGATGCACTTCCATCGGCGATGTCTTCGGGTTCGGCTAGTGCAAGTTCGGGCACCAGCGGCAACGCAGGTGAAGGTCAGACTTATCAGGTTGAAGACGATGGAACCGTAGCTTTGCCTTTGATAGGACATCAAATGGTGGCAGGACTTACCAGGGCCGAGGCTCAAAAAATGATTGAAGGCATTTATAGCAAGACAGAACTGGTAAACCCAATTATTGATCTAAAAATCATTAATCTTAAAGTTACGCTTCTGGGGGAAATAAGAGCGCAGGGAAATTACCCGCTAACCAAGGATAAAACTTCGTTGGTAGAAATCATTGGCTCGGCTGGAGGACTGACTGAGCTGGCCAATGAAAAGAACATTAAAATAATCAGGGGCGACCCAAAAAAACCACAGATCATTGAAGTGGATCTGAGCAATATCAAAACCCTGGCCGATCCAAGGATCATTTTACAAAACAACGATATCGTGTATATCGCTCAAAATAAACGAGCTATCAAAAACGATCAGTTACAAAATGTAACTACAACGCTACAACCCGGACTGATCATACTTAATACAGCGCTGATCATTTATACGCTTATTCACCGGTAAATGCAAGAGACTGAAAAGATAACACGGAAACTGCCGAACCAGGAAGTTGACTATTACAAAATTGGTAAGATACTGCTGAGCCGCTGGTACTGGATAGCTGCATCGGTAGTGGTATGCGTAACTATTTCTTATATCTATTTGTGGTTTACCCCTAAAACCTATGCAACATCTGCGACGCTAAAAATAGAAGAGAAGAAGTCGGAATTCTCAGACCTCGTAGGTATCATCAATAATAACGATCGTGGGCCATCGAAAATTCAGAGCGAGATATTCGTGCTCCAGAGCCGTACGCTTATTGTAAATGCGATCAAAGACCTTGATTATAAGGTTAGTTTCTACATTTCGGGGCGAGTGCGAACTACCGAAGTTTACCCTCAGAAATTGCTTGATATTTCTATGTTGAAATTTGACAGTATCAATTTTTTCCGCGATCTGATCACTTTTAAACCATTGTCCGCACAAAGTTTTGATCTCTCGTATAAAAGCGGCGGAAAGGTTGTGCATGGCGTTTACAAATATGATACACCTGTTACCATTGGAAATACTTCATTTAGCATAAAAAACCCGGGTGAGTTAGTTAAGAACACCATTTTTATGTTCAAATTTAATACCCCGGAAGACTTTGTCGGGCGTGTCAAAGGCGGATTGCATACGAACGAAGTAGTCAAAAATTCAAACATCATCTCCCTGCAGGAAACGGATTCAAACCCCCAATTCGCTGCTGATATTTTAAATGCGATCATGAAAGAATACCTGGCGTATGATAAAAGCCAGAAAACCCTTTCTGCGTCGAATATGATCAAATTCATTGATGAACAATTAGAAGGATTGGCGAATAGTGTGAAGGGTTCTGAAAACTCGATAGAGAAATTCAAAACCAATTCAAAGATCATGGATGTCACTTCGGCAACCGAAATGGAGATCAGCCAGCTTAAAGAAATCGGATCTAACCGGCAAATTCTTAAAGTTCAAATGATAGCAATTGATCAATTAAAAGAACAGATCGCAAAAGACAAAGATAATATCAGCCTTAACCTAAACCTGGAGGGTGTAATCGATCCACTTTTAAACGGATTGATACAAAGCCTTGATAATTTACTGGCAGAAAAAAACACCTTGCTAAAAACCTACAATGCTAATTCTCAAGCGATCAAAGACATCGATAAACAGATCTTAGAATTAAAAAATGCTGCGTTAAATAATATCGAAGCTACATCGGACCGGATCAACAAAAACATCAATTACCTGGACAGTCAGATAGCTAAAGTTAATGAAAAAATAGCAGCGTTACCAGCAGCTGAACGGGATCTGATTAGCTTAAAGCGCGATTTTGAGATCAATGATAAAGTATACTCTTTCCTTTCTGAGAAAAGACTTGATGCGCAGATCAGTCGCTCAGCCATACTACCTGGCGCTTCCGTAGTTGAACCCGCCGAGGCTAATTTCAGTCCGGTATCGCCCGATGAACATACCATACACCGCACTGCCCTGATCGTTGGTCTGGCTATTGGCCTTGGACTTATTGTATTGATACGCATATTAAACCCCTATATTTATGACAAGGAAACGGTTGAAAGTTTAACAACTATTCCGATCATTGGGGTTATACGTAAATTCCCTGACGAGATAGATGAAGATAATACGCAAATACTTGCGCTAAGCAGGCCAAAATCAATCTTTGCCGAGTCAGTCAGATCGGTGCGTACCAATCTTAACTTTATTGCGTCTGAAAAATCGAGCAAGATCATTTGTATCACATCAGAAGTTGCAGGCGAAGGCAAATCTTTCATTGCAGTTAACCTATCGAGTACGCTATCGCTGATCGATAAAAAAATCATTTTGATAGCGGCCGACTTACGGCGTTCGCGGATGCACAAGACCTTTAACATGCCAAACGACAAAGGTTTGAGCAATTATCTGGCAAACCAGTGCGAAGTGGACGATGTTATCAGACACACCGGTCAGCCGAACCTTGATATCCTGCTTTCGGGACCCGTTCCTCCAAACCCTTCTGAATTATTGCATAATATACGAATGATCGAATTGATAGAGGACCTGAAAAAGCGGTATGATATCGTTATGATCGACACCGCGCCAATCGGACTGGTATCTGACTCGATACCACTGATCAGAATGAGCGACATCAATATTTTTGTGATCAGGTCAGGTAAATCAAAGTTTTATGCAGCAACAGTTCCCCAAAGGATAGCCAATGAATACCACCTTGACAACACGGTGATTATTTTAAATGCTTTCGCTGAGGACTTATTGCATACCCGTTATTATACAACCAAGTTTACGGGTGAATATACGGGAGGCCATTATTACTATTATTCAGATTATAGTGGTTACGAAGGCTCAGATTACTATGTCGACAAAAAGCAGCATAAATGGTGGGATTTTAGGTGGTTGATAAAATAAATGGACGGCAGGCAAAAGACATCTAATAAGTGGTACCCTGTTTATCCAAACCCCCGGGCCGAAAAGAAAGCCCAGATCGCACTGTAAAATAATGGTATCACTACCTTCCTGCCTTTAAAACGGGAACA
>Ga0164296_1001119_pt1 | contig 29683 bp, 24 predicted proteins | sample GEODES057metaG_FD_113533 | JGI IMG/M metagenome (GOLD analysis project Ga0164296, IMG submission 113533) | Dystrophic lake water microbial communities from Trout Bog Lake, Wisconsin, USA - GEODES057 metaG | ecosystem: Environmental > Aquatic > Freshwater > Lake | place: USA: Trout Bog Lake...
GCGCGGCTTGGTATGGCGCCGATTCGCGTCTACGAAGTGGCGACGTTCTACTTTATGTTCAACACAAAGCCGGTTGGAAAATTCCATCTGCAAGTATGCACAACGACGCCATGCTGGCTGCGAGGCTCCGACGCCGTGACCGCCGCGTGTCGGAAGGAAACCGGCATACAGGGCTGGGGTGAGACGTCGCAGGATGGCGTTTTCACCATGACCGAAGTGGAATGTCTTGGTGCCTGTGTGAATGCCCCGATTCTGCAGGTAGATGACGATTTTTATGAAGACATGGACGCCGAGAAGGTGGCCGATTTGTTGGGCGCACTCCGCCGGGGCGAGCGACCGAAGCCGGGTTCGATGTCGGGGCGGCAGACCTCTGCCCCAGAAGGTGGCCCGATTACGCTCACGACAATGGAGGGTTAAGATGCTGCAAGATAAAGACCGCATCTTCACCAACCTTTATGGTTTGCATGATCCGTTTCTAGCGGGCGCACGCAAGCGCGGTGATTGGGACAACACCAAAGCGATCCTGGAGCGCGGGCGCGATACTATCATCCAGGAGATGAAAGACAGCGGTCTGCGCGGCCGTGGCGGGGCCGGCTTCCCGACCGGACTGAAATGGTCATTCATGCCCAAGCAGTCGGATCGGCCTTGTTACCTGGTGGTAAATGCCGATGAGTCTGAGCCCGGCACGTGCAAAGACCGTGATATCCTGCGCCACGACCCGCATAAGTTGGTCGAAGGGTGCCTGATCGCCGGCTTTGCCATGGGCGCTTGCGCCGCCTACATCTACGTTCGCGGCGAGTTTTTTAATGAGCATGTCGCGCTGGATCACGCGATCGATGAAGCCTACGCGGCTGGCCTCATTGGCAAGAACGCGTGCGGGTCAGGCTATGATTTCGATGTCTACGTTCATCGCGGTGCAGGCGCTTACATCTGCGGCGAGGAAACCGCCCTGATTGAGAGCCTGGAAGGCAAAAAGGGCATGCCGCGCATGAAGCCGCCGTTCCCGGCTGGCGTCGGGCTTTATGGCTGCCCCTCTACCGTCAACAATGTCGAATCGATCGCCGTTGCGCCGACCATTTTACGCCGCGGTGCCGCGTGGTTCACCGGCTTGGGGCGGCCCAGCAATGCGGGCACCAAGTTGTTCTGCATTTCCGGCCATGTGAATAAGCCATGCAATGTCGAAGAAGAACTCGGCATACCGCTGAAGGAATTGCTTGAGAAATACGCCGGTGGTGTTCGCGGTGGTTGGGATAATCTGCTTGCCGTTATCCCGGGCGGCTCTTCCGTGCCGATGCTGCCGAAGTCGATCTGCGACGAGGTGTTGATGGATTTTGACAGCTTGCGCGCGGTCCGGTCTGGTCTTGGAACTGCGGCCGTTATCGTGATGGACAAGTCCACCGACTTGATCAAAGCCATCGCGCGGCTGTCAAAATTTTATATGCACGAAAGCTGCGGCCAGTGCACACCTTGCCGTGAGGGCACGGGCTGGATGTGGCGTGTGATGTCCCGCATGGTTGAAGGTCGCGCCGAAGCGGCGGAGATCGATACCCTGGAGCAAGTGACGCGCCAGGTCGAAGGTCACACGATCTGTGCCCTTGGCGATGCGGCAGCGTGGCCTATTCAAGGGTTGATCCGGCATTTTCGCCCACTGATGGAAGAGCGCATCGCCGCCTACAAAGCGAAGGGCTCGGGCGCTGTGGCGATGGCGGCGGAGTAGGGGATCATGATGCGCCTCTGTTTGCCGTTTCCTTCAAGTTCCAACGCTGCCAGCGCGCAGGGCGTGGATGGCCGGATCAATCCGGTCCATGACACGGTGATGCGTGTGGCCGCCTTTTGCCAAGGGGCCGACTGATCATGCCCAAGGTTACCATTGACGGCATTACCGTCGACGTTCCCAACGGCTCCACAATCATTCAGGCCGCCGAGGCGGCTGGGATTGAAATTCCCCGCTTCTGCTACCACGAACGTCTGTCGATCGCTGGTAATTGTCGTATGTGTTTGGTGGAAGTCGAGAAGGCGCCGCCAAAACCTGTCGCGTCCTGCGGCTATCCGGTTGCTGACGGGATGGTCGTCCACACCGATTCCCCGATGGTTCGCAAAGGCCGCCGTGGGGTGATGGAATTCCTCCTCGTCAACCACCCGCTCGATTGTCCGATCTGCGATCAGGGTGGCGAATGCGATTTGCAGGACCAAGCCATGGGCTACGGGTCCGACACGTCGCGCTATGCCGAGAACAAGCGTGCCGTACCCGACAAAAATCTCGGCCCCTTGGTGAAGACGTCGATGAACCGGTGTATCCACTGCACCCGTTGCATCCGCTTCATCACCGAGGTCGCGGGTGTTCCCGATCTCGGTGCCACTTCCCGCGGTGAGCATATGGAAGTCGGCACCTACGTCGAAAAAGCGCTCGGCTCGGAACTCTCCGGCAATATTATCGATCTTTGCCCGGTTGGGGCGCTGACCTCGAAGCCCTATGCCTTCGTCGCACGTCCTTGGGAATTGACGAAGGTGGATAGTATCGACGTGATGGATGCCGTCGGCTGCAACATTCGCGTCGATGCCCGCGGTGCCGAGGTATTGCGGATTCTCCCGCGTCTGAACGAGGACGTGAATGAGGAGTGGCTTGGCGACAAATCGCGATTTTCCATCGATGGTCTGAAGCGCCGCCGGTTAGATCGCCCTTGGGTCCGTGATAACGGAAAATTGCGGTCAGCATCATGGGATGAGGCTTTTGCGGCAATTGCGGCAAAACTGCGTGGCCTTGCAGGGGGGCAGATTGGTGCGATCGCGGGCGATCTGGTTGATGCCGAAAGCGTCCTGGCGTTGAAGGATTTGCTTAACCGTCTGGGGTCGGAGAACCTCGATTGCCGTCAGGATGGGGCGCATCTGGATGTCACGCGGCGCGATTTCTACTGCTTCAATTCAGGGATTGTTGGCATAGAAGAGGCGGATGCGCTGTTGATAGTCGGCAGCAATCCGCGGACCGAATCACCGGTACTAAATGCGCGCATTCGCAAGGCTTGGGCTGCGAATGGTATGCCAATCGGCGTGATCGGTCCGGATGTCGACTTGACTTACAAAGCGACCATGTTGGGCGCTTCGCCGGCCGTCTTGAACGACGTGTATGCCGGTACGCACGCGTTCGCAAAGGTGCTTGAGGCGGCGAAAAAGCCGATGATCATCGTCGGGCAGGGCGCTCTGGCACGCCCCGATGGAGCGGCGGTGCTCGCTGCGGCCTGGCGGTTGGCTGCCCGCTACGGCGCACTTTCGGCGGAGTGGCACGGCTTCAACGTCCTGCACACCGCTGCTGGCCGGGTTGGCGCGTTGGATTTGGGCTTCGTTCCCGGTGCCAACGGCAAGGGTCTCGACGCCATGATGAATGGCGGCGTTGATTTGCTGTGGCTGCTGGGGGCAGATGAGTTCGATACCGCCCGCATCGGCGCCAACACGTTCGTCGTTTATCAGGGCCATCATGGTGATGCGGGCGCGGCGCGGGCCGATGTCATCCTGCCCGGTGCTGCTTATACTGAAAAATCCGGGACCTACGTGAACACCGAAGGACGTGTGCAGCGCGGGTTTCAGGCGGTCTATCCGCCGGGTGATGCGCGCGAGGATTGGAAAATTCTGCGTGCCGTTAGTGCGGTGATAGGTAAGCCCCTGGCGTACGACACGATCGAGGCGGTTCGGGCGCGGTTAGTCGACGTGAACCCTGTGTTCGGGCATGTCGGTGAATTGGCGCGCTTCGGTTGCACGGATCATAGCGGCCCGCACGGCGACCCGGCGATGCTGGCTGATGTGCCGCTCACCACCGCAGTGCTGAACTATTTCCAGACCGATGCGATCAGTCGCTCAAGCCCGACCATGGCGGCCTGCATCGCAGCCCGTTCGGCCCCAGCCTTGGCGGCGGAGTAAGGCGATGATCGACTTTTTGTTCAATACCGATATCGGCATCGTCATCCTCACGGTTATTAAAGCGCTTGCCTTGCTGGTGCCGCTGCTGATCGGCGTTGCCTATCTGACTTATGCTGAGCGCAAGGTCCTGGCCGCGATGCAGTTGCGCAAGGGGCCGAATGTCGTTGGTGTCTTTGGCTTGGCGCAGCCTTTCGCTGACGCACTCAAGATGTTGATGAAAGAAACCGTGATCCCTGCGGGTGCCAATCGGGTCCTGTTTCTGATGGCACCGATGTTGACGTTTGCGCTGGCGATGTTGGCCTGGGCAGTGATCCCAGTGAATGATGGTTGGGCGATTGCAAACATCAACGTCGGCATTTTGTATTTGTTCGCGATCTCGTCGTTGGGTGTTTACGGCATCATCATTGCGGGTTGGGCCTCCAACTCGAAATACGCCTTCCTTGGCGCGCTTCGGTCAGCAGCGCAGATGGTCAGCTACGAAGTCTCCATGGGCTTTGTGCTGGTGACGGTGTTGCTCTGTGTCGGCAGTCTTAATCTAACGGATGTCGTCCGGGCGCAGACCCATCTATGGTTCTGCATTCCGCTGTTCCCGATGTTCATCGTCTTCTTCATCTCTATTTTGGCGGAGACGAACCGCTCGCCATTCGACATCCCGGAGGGTGAGTCGGAAATCGTTGCCGGCTTCTTCGTTGAGTATTCTTCGATGAGCTTCGCGCTATTCTTTCTCGGCGAATACGCGAACATGATCCTCATGAGTGCTCTGACAACGATCCTGTTTCTGGGAGGATGGTTAGCACCGTTCAATATTGAGCCATTCACCTGGATCCCTGGCGTGGTTTGGTTCGTTTTGAAGATATGCTGTGTGCTGTTCTGCTTCCTCTGGGTGCGCGCAACCTTCCCACGTTTCCGCTATGACCAACTGATGCGTCTGGGCTGGAAAGTGTTTCTGCCGCTGTCTCTAATCTGGCTCGTGCTTACCGCGGGCGTTTTGGTGACGTTTGGTTGGCTGCCCAATGCATAGCCTTCAGAGTTCTCTTTATCACGCCGATCCGACGGAGACCCGCTAGATGGCCTTCCTCGACCGCACCGCGCGGAGCCTTTTGCTTAGCGAGCTTGTCTCGGGCCTGGGGCTGACCTTGCGCTATTTTTTCAAGCCCAAGGTGACGATCAACTACCCATTCGAGAAGGGACCGATATCGCCCCGCTTCAAGGGAGAGCATGCGCTGCGGCGCTATCCGAACGGGGAAGAACGCTGCATCGCGTGCAAACTGTGCGAAGCAATCTGTCCCGCCCAGGCGATTACCATCGAGGCGGAACCGCGCGACGACGGCTCCCGCCGGACCACGCGCTACGACATTGATATGACGAAGTGCATCTACTGTGGATTGTGCGAAGAGGCCTGCCCGGTGGACGCGATCGTTGAGGGGCCGAATTTTGAATTCGCGACCGAAACGCGGGAAGAGCTGCTTTACAACAAGGACAAGCTGCTGGCGAACGGCGACCGTTGGGAGCCCGAACTTGCCCGCCGGCTGGAACTGGACGCGCCCTACCGATGATTACCGCAACCCTTTTCTACATCTTCGCGGCCATCCTGATCGCTTCAGCTGCGATGGTGGTCAGCGCGCGAAACCCAGTGCACTCGGTGCTCTTTCTGATCCTGGCCTTCTTCAACGCTGCGGCGTTATTTCTGATAGCGGATGCCGAGTTTCTGGCGATGATCTTAGTCATTGTCTATGTCGGCGCCGTTGCGGTGCTGTTTTTATTCGTTGTGATGATGCTGGACGTTGATTTTGCCCAGTTACGAGGTGGCTTTCAACGTTATCTGCCGGTTGGTGCCGCAGTGGGCGGGGTGTTGTTCATTGAATTGTTGATTGTCCTAGGCGGCTGGAAGCTGGCACCGAATGGCGTGCAACTGCATATGTCACCAACGCCCACAACGGTGTCGAATACCGAAGCGCTCGGACGCATTCTCTACACGGACTATGTCTTCCTCTTTCAGACCGCCGGATTGGTTCTGTTGGTGGCTATGATGGGAGCAATCGTGCTGACGTTGCGGGACCGTCGTACCTCCCGCCATCAGAACATTCGTGTCCAGGTCGAGCGGACCCCAGCCGAAACGTTGGAAATGATGACAGTGCAACTCGGCGCCGCTGTTGGTGAGACCGGTGGTTTCCTCCGCCCGAAGCCCCAGGTCGCCGTGGCGGAAGACGTGCACGGGGATCACGCTGATGGCGCGCACGATGATCATGGGCATGGAGGTGGCCATGGGCATCACTGAGATCCGTGCCGCCGGTTCCATCACGCAGGAGTGCCGTTCATGATGGCGGTTGGTCTGAGCCATTACCTTGTCGTTTCGGCTGTGCTCCTAGTTCTTGGCATCTTCGGCATCTTCCTTAACCGGAAGAATATCATCGTCATCCTCATGGCGATCGAGCTGATCCTACTGTCCGTCAATCTCAATTTCGTGGCCTTTTCCTCGGCGCTTGGTGACTTGGCGGGGCAGATCATGGCCATGCTGGTGCTGACCGTGGCGGCGGCCGAGGCGGCGATCGGGCTGGCCATTGTCGTTATTTACTTCCGCAATCGCGGATCGATTCAGGTTGAAGACGTCAACCTGATGAAGGGCTGAGCATGCTCTACGCTGTCGCTGTTTTCGCCCCGCTCGCGGGCGCCATGATAGCCGGCCTTCTGGGACGGGTCATCGGCAATAATGCGGCAAAGACCGCCTCTATCGCCGGCATGGTGGTGGCGGCAATTTGCGGGCCGATTAGCTTCTTTCAGATCGCCGACGGCGGTGCGCCAGGCGTGATACACCTTGGCACTTGGATCGATGTCGGTAGTTTTCATGTCGACTGGGCCCTGCGCTTGGACACCTTGTCGGCCGCCATGGTCGGTATGGTCAGCTTCGTGTCGATGCTGATCCACGTTTATACGATTGGCTACATGGGCCATGATAGTCGGCCGCCCTACAGGTTCTTTGCGTATCTGTCGTTGTTCACCTTCGCCATGTTGATGTTGGTGACGGCCGATAATCTGGCGCAGATTTTCTTCGGTTGGGAGGGCGTCGGTCTCTGCTCTTATCTGCTGATCGGCTATTGGTATGACCGTCCGTCAGCATGTGCTGCTGCCATCAAGGCTTTCGTGGTGAACCGCGTCGCGGATCTTCCGTTCGCCGTCGGCTTGGCGCTGATATTTTTCAAGTTCGGCTCAATCGAATTCGCGAGCATCTTTCCAGCGGTTACGCAGCATCTAAACGACACATATACCATCCTGGGAATGCAATTCCCGGCATTGGAGGTGATGGCTTGTCTGTTGTTCATTGGTGCGATGGGCAAGTCGGCGCAGCTTGGGTTTCACGTCTGGTTGCCGGATGCGATGGAAGGGCCGACGCCCGTCTCCGCGCTTATCCACGCCGCGACCATGGTCACTGCGGGCGTGTTTCTGATGGCGCGTATGTCACCGTTGATGGCTTATGCGCCGGCGACTCTGAACTTCGTGACGTTCATCGGTGCTTCCACGGCTCTGTTCGCAGCGACCATCGGCTGCACGCAGTTCGACATTAAGCGGGTTATTGCCTACTCGACGTGCTCGCAGCTTGGCTACATGTTTGCCGCGGCAGGCGTGGGAGCCTACCAGGCCAGCGTTTTTCATCTGATCACGCATGCATTTTTCAAGTCGCTGCTCTTCCTATCCGCAGGCTCTGTCATTCACGCGCTGAGTGACGAACAGGATATGCGCAAGATGGGCGGGTTGGCCAAAGTGATCCCGATCACCTGTGCAGTGATGTGGATCGGCAATTTGGCCCTCGCCGGCATTCCCCCCTTTGCTGGCGCCTACTCTAAAGACGCGATTATCAACGCGACCTTCGCAGCCCATAGTGGGATCGGCACCTATGCGTTCGTCTGCTTAGTGTTGGCGGCTTTTCTCACGGCGTTTTACTCCTGGCGTTTGCTGTTCATGACGTTCCACGGCAGGTCTCGCGTGGATCATCACACGCTTGAACACGCGCATGAGAGCCCTTGGGTTATGCTGGTCCCGCTTTGTGTGCTGTCGATCGGAGCATTGATCGCAGGGTTCAGTTTGGACTCATGGTTCATTGGCGAGGACATGACCAATTTCTGGAACGGCGCTATCGTCAATGGTCCCCACAATGACGTTATGGAACGCCTTGAGCACGTGCCTGAGTGGGTTGAATACGCTCCGCTTGTGTTCGGCCTCGCCGGGATAGCGCTGGCCTTCGTGATGTATATCGTCAATCCGCTGATGCCGGTTCGCTTGGCCCAGATGTTCAAACCGGTCTATCGGTTCGTCCAGAATAAGTGGTACTTTGACGAATTCTATAACTGGCTTTTGGTGCGCCCGCTGCTATGTGCGGCCCGCCTGCTTTGGCAGGTCGGTGATGCGACGCTGATAGACGGCGTTCCGAACGGGCTTGCCGAAATTACGAGTGACTCGTCCCGCCAGGTGGTCCGCATCCAGACCGGATCGTTGGCCGTCTATGCCTTTGTCATGCTGATTGGCGTCGTAGCGCTGATTGGCTTCTTTATGCTGAGCCGGTGATCCATGACTTCTCTCGGTAACGCCGCTGGTTTTCCGATCCTTTCGCTGATCACTTGGCTGCCTCTGATCGGCTGTCTGATGATCATGTCCGTGCGCGGCGATGACGAAACCGTCGCCTCTAACAGCCGCTGGACCGCGTTGTGGACAAGCCTAATCGTCATGGTGCTGTCTTTCGTGCTCTGGGCGAAGTTCGACAAGAGTGACCCAGGCCTTCAGTTCAACGAACATCTTGCCTGGATGCCCGCTTTCAAGGTCGGCTACAGCATGGGCGTCGATGGCATATCGGTGCTTTTTGTCCTGCTCTCCACCGTGTTGACGCCGATCTGCATTCTCTCAAGTTGGCAGGCCATCCACACCCGGGTGAGGGAGTTCATGCTGAGCTTTCTGATCCTGGAAACGATGATGGTCGGTATGTTTTGCGCGACCGATTTCGTCGTGTTTTACATGTTCTTCGAGGCAGTGCTGATCCCAATGTACCTGATCATTGGCATCTGGGGCGGCCCGCGCCGTGTGTATGCCGCGGTCAAGTTTTTCCTGTTCACATTGACCGGTTCGGTCCTGATGTTGCTAGCGTTGATCGCGATGTGGTTGCACGCCGGCACCACGGACATCCCGACACTGATGGCAACCCATTTCCCGTCGCACATGCAGACGTGGTTATTCTTGGCGCTGTTTGCCTCCTTCGCGGTGAAGGTTCCGATGTGGCCAGTGCACACGTGGTTGCCGGATGCGCACGTCGAGGCGCCGACGGCTGGCTCGGTTATCCTGGCGGGTGTTCTCTTGAAGATGGGGGCGTATGGGTTCCTCCGCTTCTCTGTCCCGATGTTACCGGAAGCCTCGGCCTATTTTGCTCCGTTCATCTACACGTTGTCGGTTGTGGCCGTGATCTACACCTCCCTTGTTGCCTTGGCGCAGGAGGATATGAAAAAACTGATCGCTTACTCTTCGATTGCCCATATGGGCGTCGTGACGATCGGTATATTTACGTTCAACGTGCAAGGCATCTCGGGTTCCTTATTCCAGATGCTTTCCCATGGTGTCGTCTCCGGCGCGTTGTTTTTGATCGTCGGTGTTGTGTACGATCGCATTCATACCCGTGAAATTGCCCGTTACGGCGGTCTGGCTGATCCGATGCGCGGTTATGCGCTCGTGTTCATGCTGTTCATGATGGCCTCCGTCGGCTTGCCGGGGACTGCCGGTTTCGTGGGTGAATTCCTCGTCATCATCGGTTCGCTGAAGGTCAATTTCTGGCTCGCCCTTTTGGGCGGTGCGGGCATGATATTGGGGGCGGCCTACATGCTTTACCTGTATCGTCGGGTCATCTTTGGCCGGGTTACCCGCGACGATCTGCGCGGTATCGCAGATCTCAGCGCGCGAGAGTGGACTCTGTTCGCCCCGTTGATCGTCCTAACTCTCTGGATGGGTATCTATCCGTCCAGTTTCACTAGCTATTTTGATGCCGCTGTGGGCGCTATGGTGCAGCACCATCAAGCCGCTCTGGCCGCAACGACGAAACTCGCGGGGCTTGTGCACTGATGAACTGGACCATTGCCCTTCCCGAAATCGCGCTCGCCTGCTGCGGCATGGCGACGATGATCTTCGGCGTGCTGCGCAAGTCGGACGCTACGTTGCTCTGCACGATGTTCAGCATTGCTGGCTACCTTGTGGCGGGCCTTCTCGTCCTGACTGGTGCTTTCGGGTTCGCCTTTAATGGCCAACTTGTCTCAGATCCTTTTAGCGCCTTCAACCAGCTTCTGATTTTGACCGCGGCGGCTTTGTGCACGGTGCTGGCGTCAGATTGGAATCGCTCTCAGGGGGTCGCCCGGTTCGAATTGCCGGTGCTCATGGTGTTCGCCACCGTCGGCATGATGGTGATGACATCAGCGTCGAATTTGATGACGCTGTATTTGGGGTTGGAACTACAATCCTTGCCACTTTACGTGCTGGCAGCGTCACATCGCGACAATCTGCGGTCGTCAGAAGCGGGGCTGAAATACTTTGTCCTGTCCAGCTTGGCGTCCGGCTTACTGCTCTACGGCATTTCCTTGGTGTATGGCTTTTCAGGCACGATGGATCTCGTGGGGCTGCACGATTTGCTGTCTAGCCCGGCCAACGCGTCTCCAGGTTTGGTGGTGGGGATCGTCTTCGTTCTCGTCGGCTTGGCCTTCAAAGTCTCGGCAGTCCCATTCCATATGTGGACCCCGGATGTTTATGAAGGGGCACCAACGTCGGTCACAGTTTTCTTCGCCACGGCACCTAAAGTGGCTGCCATGTCGTTGTTGCTGCGAGTCATGGGAACCTCCTTCGGGTCTCTGCTCGGCGCGTGGCAGCACCTAATTGTTATCATGTCGGTGCTGTCGATGGTCCTCGGCGCGCTAGCGGCGATTGGGCAGAGCAATATCAAGCGGCTCTTGGCATACTCCTCGATTGGTCACATGGGTTATGCGTTGATCGGTCTCGCAGTTGGAACTGCTGAAGGTGTGCGCGGTACCCTCGTTTACATGCTGATCTACGTGTTCATGACGGTAGGCACCTTCGGCTGTATTCTAGCCATGCGTCGCAAGGGGCAATCGGTCGAGAAAGTTAGCGATCTTGCCGGATTGGCGTCGAACGATCCTGTTCTCGCTCTGGCTCTGGCCGTGTTCATGTTCAGCTTGGCGGGTATCCCGCTTATGTCCGGATTTTTCGCTAAGCTGTACATTTTTCTGGCGGCGGTGCAGTCTGGGCTTTGGGTGCTCGCCATTATCGGCGTTCTGGCGAGCGTCGTCGGTGCGTTCTATTACATTCGTGTCATCAAGGTGATGTATTTCGACGCGCCGGCCGAGTCCTTCGATGCCCGTCCGGTTTCCCTGTCTATTGTGGTGGCAGTATCAGGCCTATTCACCGCTTTCTTCTTCCTGTTCCCAGCGCCAGTCGTGGCCGCGGCGCAGGCTGCGGCTAGCGTGTTGTTCCATTGATCTTCTGGGGCAGCGCTAAGCGTCTTCGCCTTTGCTGCGCGCTCCCTGAAGTGGATGCTCCTCACCATGGATCGAACCCCGGCGAAGGACGCTAACCTATCTGATAGCGACCTTGTGCTTCAGTTCGAAAGCCTTGGCGATAATTGCGAACTAGGCCTTGTCCAACGCCGCATGGGGGCTGAGCCTCTTGGCTTGTTGCGCTTTGCCGGCGCCCCTTTGCGCAACCTTCTCCGAGCAATGAGGAACCGGTTCGCGCTTATAGACGATCCGGCCCATGTCCGACTGCAGGTTGAAAATGGCGAGTATATGGTCCGGTTGACCAAGTACGACCTTATCTATCATGCACATGCAAGAGTTGGCGATGTCGAGCCCGATCGCTCACGCTCCCTTCGGACGTCGTTTAACGGACCATACCAGGAAGCTCTCCGTTCACTGCACGCTGCTTGACCGCGAGTGCTTCTAGATGGGCAAGATGGCCCAGCGCAGCGGCGTCGCTTGGCGCATCGCGAATAATAGCTACGGCTTCCGTAATGGCGTCATTGATGCGGCCTTCCTGGGCGTAGGTTTCACTGAGTTTAATACGAAAATCGATATGATCGGGCATGATGCTAATGGCGTGTTCAACGGCCGAGCGCGCCTGTGCGAAGGCGCCACAGACGGTGTACAAATCGGCGAGGTAGGCGCGTCGGAACGGATTTCCGGGTTCAAGGTCAATCGCTTGGAGGGCGTTTTCGATCGCCTCCTGCATCCGATTTTGTTGGAGCAGCAGGGCACTCAATTGGTGCCTAAAATGGGCTCTTTCCGGCTCAAGGTTGATGGATCGGTGGAATGCCTGCTCCGCGGCCTCTAGATCGCCTTGGTCACGAAGAATTTCCCCGATGCAGTCAAAGCAACGAGCGTCGTGTGGTGCCGCTAAGGCGATCCGGTATGCTTCAGTCAGGGCTGCTTGATGTGCTCCCTCACGTAGCAGCGCCTGAACGTGTAAGATCCGCGGATGGATTGGTATGTGGGCTCGTGATCCCGGCGTTTCAGCTTTGGAGAAAAGGGCTGGATTTCCCTCGAGCCGTCCCAGAAGTTTGGCCAAGCGGTGATGAAGTTCTGTGGCATCTTCATCGACGTCGATAGCGCGCTGCAGTGCTTGGACAGCACAAGATGCATTGCCCATGGCGTCGTAGATACTTGCCAGTTCGCCCCATGCGGCGGTGTCGTGCGGGTTCAATTCTAGGGCTTGTTCCCAAGCTGCGGCAGAACCGGGTAGATCGTCGCGGGCGCGCCGCACCTGCGCTAACTGAAGGCAGTACTGGGGCTCGGTCGGATCGAGCGTAATTGCCGTCGTTAGCGCCTGCTCGGCCTCTTCCAGCCTAGCGGCCTCGCAAAGAATTGCCCCATTTGCTGAATGAGTCGCAGCATGAGATGGATCAAGCGCTAATGAGGCTTTTATCGCTGCCAGAGCGCCTTCCTGGTCGCCGGATCGTCTGTAGGCCTCGGCGAGTGCTGTGTAGGCATAGGGCGCGTTAGGACTGGTCACCAAGCCTTCTCGCAACGCTTGGATGGCAGCAGCATCGCGGCACTGATGAGATAGCCATATGCCCTCCTCAAGCCGGGCATTCCATTCGTAGGCCATGTAGCGGCGTGCGAATTCGTGAAAGGTAACGCTACCTTCGTGCCGAAAACGATATCGATGGTCGGGAGTAACATAGGTAAGACCCCAGTGACGCGCCACGGAAGGGTGGATGGGTGCTTCGCTCGCTGGGAACGGCATAATCCGGGTCTGCGATTCCATGCGCTCGATATCGCTTGCGTCCGCGCCAAGGCGACGAAACAAGTCGCGTGCAAGCGTCAAGGAGACCCGAACGTTCGGATGATCAGGGGTCAGGAAAATGTGTTCTGATCGGAAATGCTCGGCTATTACATCGGCGATCTGAAAGCCACTTGCTGCATCGCGCGTTCGTTGCTGGTCCATCGCGAGTTGATAGAGGCCGTCGAGATCGCCGATTTGTCCCATATCGAGATTCTCATACCGTTCTGCCGCTTGCTCCGGGTCGATGCCGGCGATGATCAGTCGGTTCAAATAGGAATCTGACAGTTCGGAACTGAATGGACCGGTGGACAGGAAGGGATAGCTTATCGCGCTCGGGTGTGACTCAGCGCGAAACGGCCAGAGAAAGGAGCCAGTTACGAGAGGCATCAGGATACGGGGCGTTGCCGATGTGACCTGATCTGGCGCCAGATCGGTCACCTGTTCAACAATGATGTCTGCATTTTCTATGACTTGGCGGCGCGCAGTCGTCTTGGCCTCCTGCGCTTGCACGATCTCGATAATATCGCCGCTACGGGGGGCGACGAAGCGGCGATACAGCCAAGCCATCGCCTCAATCTGGCAATTTCCCACCATAACGATACGCCGCTTTGGGCGACGGCCGCCGCGGTAGGCGGCTTTCGCTTGGTTCTCAGGCGCAGCCTTCGGCAAACCTGATGTGGTGTGCAGTGCGCGTGCCTGCCGGCAAAGCTGGATCAACGCTGGGTCCGTCTTCGCCAGCGGTTGATCCTCGGGTGAGACATCGGCGTTAGCCACATAGCCGATAAATAGGCCCGGTGCGACGGCCTCGACCATACCTGGAGGGTGATCTAGGTCGGCGGATTGCAGGTATAACAACGTAGATGGTCCGTAGGACCGAACTGCGGCATGTAATCGGGAGATGACCGGTTCTTCCAACTTCGAGGCCGTATCGTCAAAAACAAATATCTTATCGCCCGCTTCAAGATCGAAGATGAGCCGCTCGCGCAACGCGCGCTGGCGCTGCCGGATGAGGAAGTGTGCCTCTTTTGACGGCATCTCTTTCAGTTTCATCGATGACCGCATGGCCATGCAGTAACGACGGTCTCGGCTCCACCACTCGTCTGAGCCCTCGGTATGAAAGAAAAGCGTGTTTTCTTCATTGCCGACGCCTTGAAACCGCTCCTCCAGAGCCAGTGCCAGTAGATCGCTGTTAAGGCTGGCCCAGCTTAAGAGGCCCAGGCGCTCATAGCCGCAGCGGACCTGGAACATGCCGAATTCGGAGCCATGGCCAGACCCTCCTAGGCTCTCGAAATGCGATAGCAGTTCTTTGGCGTCCCTTTTCTGGTTCGCAAGATCAACCATTATTCGCCGCGCCTCGGTCTGAGCCATTGGTTTAAAGGCATACACGCCGGCCGGCTGAGGGTTCAAGCGCCTTGGCTCGGGCTAGCCGGGAGGCGCCAATTCATCACCCCCGCGGATGGTGCGTCTCACAATCGGTCCGCCCCGATACCAGCCTGTCGTTTTATGAAGGCCCGGAACAAAGGCGTCAGTCTGATGGCCAGTGCTTTGACAAGCTCCACAGGAGGGCGATAACTCCTGGAAAACGGGAGGGAGTGATCATGTCCACTGCGAGCATTAAGACAATTGGTTTTATTGGCCTCGGGGTCATGGGAGAGCCAATGTGCGGTCACCTCGCAAGGCGCTCGGGTCTGCCTGTGATGGCGTTCGATCTCCGGCCCGATCCCATGCAGCGGTTACGAAACGACGGCGTGCAAGCTGCGACACTGGAGGAGATTGCCGCCAACGCCGATTTGATCGTCATGTCCCTTCCTGACGGCAAAGCTGTTGCCGCCGTGGTTCGCTCTTTGGAACCGCATCTTCGGGCAGGCCAGTGTGTCGTCGACACGTCGACCTCCTCTGTTGCAATGACAAAGCAGATCGGCGCCCGCTTGGCGGAAGCAGGCGTCCTTTATGCCGATGCCCCTGTTGCCCGCACGCGGGAGGCCGCAGCTCGTGGGGATTTGAGTATCATGGTCGGCGCAACGGACGACACCTTTGCGCTGATCCGACCGATCCTCGAGACCATGGGCTCTGACGTTTCGCATTGCGGCCCGGTGGGGTGTGGTCAAGTGGTCAAGATCCTCAACAACATGCTTGTGTTCCAGCACACGGTGGCATTGGCCGAGGCTATGGCAATCGGTCGTCGCAATGGCGTTCCGGCCGATATTTTGCTGCCGACGATCGCAAAAGGGTCGGGCGACAGTTTTGTACTGCGCAATCACGGCATGAAGGCGATGCTTCCGGGTATTTTCCCAGAGAGGGCATTCTCGACCCGCTATGCGATGAAGGATCTCTCCTACGCTCTGGAAATGGCCGAAGCGGATGGTCTCGATGTATCGTCGGCTCGTCTGGCCATGCAGCGGCTTCAGCAGGCCGATGACGCTGGATTTGGCGAGAACTATCATCCGGTGATGCTGAAGGTCATCGATCCGGAATGACCGCCGGCGTGCCGTGCGGCAAGCAGCAGAAGTATTTATTGGTGATAGTGGTAACGAGATGATGACATTCCCTCCCATCCTAGCTTGGCGCGAAGCCTGCACCGGCGATACATCCCTGTCTGTTTGGGCGGGTGACTGGTCAGTCTGTTTTGCCATTGTTTCCGGCGATAAGACATGGACTTTCGCCTTCAGCGCCGGCAGGCCTAGCGACCCGAAGGGGGAGCCGGCGTTTACGGTCCGTGCTCCGGACGCTGTGTGGGAAAAATTCCTCCAGCCTGTGCCGCCTCGTCACTATCATGGTCTCTTCTCGATGCACTATCGCGTGCCGGATTTTGCGATAGAGGGCGATATGCTGGCCTTCATGCAATACGTTCACGTGGTCAGGCGGGTGTTGGAAATCGGCAAATGGGTCGCCCTGGGCAATGTGCTTCCGGTCCCGGTGACCTTGGCGCCGGCGAGCGGTAAGCGGCCTGCTGCGGACATTAAGGGAGCCTATGTCCCGGTTACGGTCGGCGACGTGACCTACCAAGTCTATTACGAAACCGCTGGAACCGGGCGCGATGTGCTATGCATGCACACCGCCGGGGCTGATTGCCGTCAATTTCACGGCTTGATGGCGGATACTCGTATCACCGAAGGCCATCGGCTGGTTGCTTTTGATCTGCCCTGGCATGGCAAATCCATGCCGCCCGAAGGGGCCGCCCCTGGATCATGGCGTTTGAATACCGATCTTTATGTCGACCTGATCATGGGCTTTGTCGCCGCGGCGGGATTGGACAAGCCCATCGCTCTAGGGGCGTCGATGTCGGGAGAGATCTGTCTGGAACTCGCCTACCGTCATCCCGAGACTTTTACCGGCATCGTAGCCTGTGAAGCATGCGAGAAGGTCGAGCGGCGGCAGACTGCGTGGGCAGCACACCCGGGCGTCAACCAGTCTCTCTTCGTGCCAGAGTGGATCCGAGCGCTGTCGGCGCCGCAGAGCCCGTCCGAATACCAAGAAGCGATCACGTGGCATTATGCCCAAGGTGGGCCCGCGGTATTCTTCGGTGATATCGCCTTCTACTCGGGGGACTGGGATATGCGGGACCGTGTCGGGCGGATCGACACCAATCGCGTGCCGTTGTTTATGCTGACCGGTGAATATGATTATTCCTGCACGATCGAAATGTCGGAAGCAACGGCAGCCAAGATCCCAGGCGTTCGCTTCCGGCCGATGGCTGGGATCGGCCATTTTCCGTTCGCCGAGAACCCGCGGCTTTTCGCGGACTATCTGCTCCCGGTATTGGCTGAATTACCACGCTGACGCGATGGCCATTGGGCCGATGGTAAGTATTGGATCGCGCAGGTTTGGTGTGAGATTTCTCCATCCCGTGATCGGCCAATTTCTGGTTTTGAATGCACCGGTAATGCGCACGATTGCACGGATTGCGTCGCGATTCCAAAACGGATTTACGCCATCAAGTTTCGTAAGCGCAACACGCAGAGCCGATACAGATAGCAGAGCTTAAGATGCAGCAATTCGGCCTCCAATGCCTTGCACAGGAACTCGTCGATACTGTCCCGATCGAATGGCAGACTAGGTCAGGATCGTCTGCGGATTGAGGCGGTCAGCGTTACCTTTATGATAATAGGACGCCCCTCTAGCCGGCGTGAAACCGTGCAAGAAATTCGCTGACGCGGGGGTTTTCCGGATGCGTAAAGAATTTGTCCGGTGGCATGTCGGCGACGACCCTCCCGCTCTCCATAAAGACAATACGGCTGCCGACTTCACGGGCAAAGCGCATCTCGTGCGTCACCACCATCATCGTCATGCCTTCTTCCGCCAAGGAGCGGATCACGGCCAGAACTTCGCCGACAAGTTCCGGATCCAGCGCGGATGTTGGTTCATCAAAAAGGATCAACTCCGGCTTCATGGCCATGGCGCGGGCAATAGCGACGCGCTGCTGCTGTCCGCCTGACAATTGCGCCGGGCGCTTGGTCATATGATCCGCCAGTTTCACGCGTGCCAGATACGCCGCACCAATTTGCCGGGCTTCGACCCAAGACAACCCCAACACGCGTTTTGGACCAATCGCGACATTATCCAGCGCTGAAAGATGCGCGAAGAGATTAAACCGCTGGAACACCATGCCGATGCGCCGTCTCTTTGCCGCGGTCTGGCTGGGCCGGTCTGGCACCAATTTGCCGTTTTGCAGTTCTCCCGCCAAGTTCGTGCCGGCAAGAAAGACGTCGCCTTCCGTCGGCGTCTCAATCCGATTTACGCACCGCAGCAACGTCGATTTACCCGCACCGCTTGGCCCGATGACCATAACGATTTCGCCCTGGTTTATATCCAGACTGACGCGGTCCATGACAGGAACATCGCCGTAGATCTTTGAAAGTCCGCGAATGCTGAGCAACGGGGCGGTCATGCCAACCGCCTTTCCAGCGCTTCAGACAACCACGATAGCACCGAGATGATGATCAGATAATAGACTGCCAACGCAGCGTAGAGTTCGAATGGGACGAACTTCTCGGCGATGATCAATTGCGCCGAACGGGTCAACTCGGTGATTGAAATGACAGACAGCAGGGAAGAGCTTTTCACTAGCGTGATCAACTCATTCGTCATCGGCGGTGTAACACGACGAAGCGACTGGGGGAGCAAGATGTATTGAATGGACTGTCGTTCGGTCATGCCGATCGACAGGGCTGCCTCGGTCTGACCGGCATCGATTGATTGTAGGCCAGCACGCATGATTTCCGCGATGAACCCCGCCGAGTTGAATGCCAGGGCAACCACGCCGCTCCAGAACGCGGAAAATTCGAAACCGAGTTTTGGTAAGGCGAAATAGACCAGGAAAATTTGCACCAGTGCTGGCGTGCCGCGGACGAAATAGACATAGCCGCGGATGATTGCCTTCGGCAGTGTCAGGGTGGATACGCTGACCAGTCCCATCGCTACGCCTGTAACGCCGGCCAACACGAGCGCGCAGGCGGAAATCTCCAGGGTCACCAAAGCGCCCTGGAGCATGTAGGGAACGCCATACCAGATAGCGTTCCAGTCGAAACTATCCATCGGACGTGCTCAGGGGAGCACGGCGGGCACGGTGTCGGGGGTCGGCATAACTGCGCCGAACCACTGTTCTTGGAGTTTGGCGAGACTGCCGTCTTTCTTCATCGCCGTCAGGCCGTCGTTAAAGAAATCTCGAAGCGCGACATCCTCTTTACGGAAAGCCATGCCGTAATACGCCGGTATCTCCGAGATGCCAGGCAGCATTTTGAATTTTCCTGGCGCGTCACGCATGAGAACCATTAGAGTTGAACGCGAATTGATTACGGCGTCCGTGCGCTTGTTGAGGAGATCCTGATAGGCTTCAGGGTAATGCTCATATTGTTTCACATCAGCATAACCGGCCTTGCCTGAGGTCTTAAGCTTGGCCTCGAAGTCTTTGATGATGCCGGCTGCGGCGCTGCCGAGTTGCACGCCTAGAGTTTTGCCGGATAGATCGTCGGCAGATTTGATGCGCGATTCGTCCGCACGGACCAGGATCATCAAGCTGGCGTCGGCGTAAGGCTGGGTGAAAAGCACTTTTTCCGCCCGTTCCTTGGTCATCGTCATGCCGGAAATGATACAATCAAACTTGCCCGCGTACATTGCAGGAATAATGCCGCTCCAGGCCGTATCGATGAACTGCGCTTTGACGTTGATCTTAGAAACGATCTGATCGGCGATATCGAGATCGTAGCCGACGATTTTACCATCCTTGAAGTATTCGTAGGGTACATAGGCCGCTTCTGTGCCGACAGTCAGCACGCCTTTCTTCTTTACCGCGTCAAAAGTGTCAGCACGGGCACTACGCAAGGCTGGCAGGGCAATCAGGCCGGCACCAGCGCCAATGATCAGAGAGCGGCGGAGCATTTTACACCTCTTCGTCGTTCGACGAAGCTTTACGAAGCAAAGTATGTGCCAATCAGCTTAGGCTTGACGAACGCGACGTAGACGTGAACGAATTCCACACCGTCGGAGGAAAAACTATGAACATTGCCACGTCTCCTGCCGCGCTTGTCGGCATCTCGGAAACCGAATGGCAGATCCGTTGCGATCTGGCGGCACTTTACCGCTTGATTGCACATCATCGCTGGACGGATTTCATCTACACCCATCTTTCCGCCCGCCTGCCAGGCCCGGAGCACCATTTCCTCATCAACAAGTACGGCGTGAATTTTCACGAGATGCGCGCGTCCGATCTGGTGAAAATCGATGTCGACGGTAACATCGTCGATCCCCGTCCGCTGTCGTCGCGGGACGTCAACGCAGCCGGTTTCTGCATTCATTCTGCGGTGCATATGGCGCGGGAAGACCTGCTCTGCGTTGTGCATACCCACACGTCGGCGGGCATCGCGGTTTCCGCGCACAAGGACGGGTTGCTGCCGCTGTCGCAGCATGCCTGCAAGTTCTACGGGCGGTTAGCCTATCACGGCTACGAAGGCATTGCGCTGGACCTCGATGAGCGTGAGCGTCTCGTCAAGGATCTGGGGGAGCATAAGGCGATGATCCTGCGCAACCACGGTCTGCTTGTGGGAGGCACTTCTATCCCCGAGGCGTTCCTGAACATCTATATGCTTGAGCGGGCTTGCGCGGCGCAGGTTGACGCCCTGGCGGGAGGGCGGGAAATTGTGCTGCCGCCGCCCGAGGTGTGCGCACATACGGCAGAACAGTTTCGCAAAGGTGAGAATGAGGAACACTATGCGATGGTCTGGGCTGCTGCCTTGCGTTTGATCGAGGATGGTAAACCGGATTACCGCAGCTGAGAGCTGAACGGTCTTTGGCTTGGCTCAGCGAGGGCAGCCTGCTGTGCCGGGCCGCTCCGGGAAGACGCGGTCGGTCAGCGCTACTGAAATCGTGGCCAGATAGCGAAGATCTGCCATGCCATCCTCCGGCATTTGCATTCCCGGCGTGATGATCGGTCGGGACGCAGATGTAACGCCCATCGCGATCTTTGCGTTGCGGATGTCCCGTTCGATGGCTCATGCATCGAACGGCACGCAGTCTTGGAGCCCGTTCTTCGATAGCTGCCAAGAGGTGTAGGCTATCGAGCTGCCCAGGCTGATCCAATTTGCCCAGGCGATGATGGGATTCCCTTTGATCACGCGCCCGCACAGTTGCTTGGTTATCGGGAAGGCTCGATCTTGACCGCCCCTGTGATTGTTCGATCACCGGTCTTGGTAACTTCTCTCGGATCACCCGTCGGCCTGATGGTATGTCCGCAAGGATCTGGCGCGTATGGGCGTGGCTGGCACAACCGTAGCGCATGGTTCGAAGGGTTCTGAACCTTGATGACCGACGCTGAAGGATTTCTGTCGCTTTAGGCCCGCTGGCGTCGAGGTGGGAGCGGGAACCGATACCGATCCACGCGCCATCCCGGATGAACTTCGTGTGGTTGCGCCTTTGCACCCAGCCCGTACGAGTAAGGCAATACCTGCAACATGCAGCCCTTGAGCAATAACGCAATTCCCGCATGTAGGCATCGTATGCTTCGTTTTAGGTCCGGTTCGGTGGCACCATGATGCAGGACAGCCCCTGGGCGCTGAGTTTGTTACAAGCGTCAGTTGCAATCGTCTGAGGAAGACCGGTTAGTCGCGCCTGGAAGGCTGTTTGATTTCCGAAAGGCGTTGTCCGAGCTAGTTCAATATTGGCCATGCCCAGAAGGTTGGGAAGCGCTGCTCGGGCATGCTCCGCCGCTGCTTGCGCAACCGGCAGAGAGCCATAGGCACCAACCTGGATCCCCCAACGCCCCTGCGCGGTGGCGGCTGTGACGCCGCCCGAAGAAATAGCGGCGCGATAAGTGGCGGTCGGGATTGTCTGCATGCCTTCCTGAATTGGCCGATGCGCCACAGGCGGCGGAGCGGCGGCGGCCTCCCGCATATAGGCAGTCGGTGGTGACTGCTGATGGGCGATAGACTGTGACGCAGATCGCAGTGGCTCTTGATAAATGGCGCTACTAGCCGATGGAGGCTGCGGGGCAGGGCGGCCTGGCGCCGCTTCAGCCGAGGCAATCAGAGAAGGTGTAACGTGCGGGACGTTCGCAGCGGCGGTAACTGGGAGGGGTGGCATGGCCTGCCCCTGGACCGGCAGTGCGGCATAATCACTCGCTGCGACCGGCCGACAGGGGCCATCCGGATTATACGCCGCATCCGTATCGCAACCGGCCGGCGTTGGCGCTCGCGCATAGCGGGTTGGTGCTGGATGATAACCGGTCGACGCTACCTCCACACCGCGGCCACCGTAGACAGCCAGTGGTCCTGTCATGGGGGTGTCGTTACCAAGGCGTGGCGCGATCGCCGCGACGTAATGGACGGTCTCTGCCGGAAGTGGGCGGCCATTATTGACATACTGATCCACCCGGTTGGGGCCGGCATTGTAAGCGGCGAGGAACCCAGGCGAACCGAACCGATCATACATCTCCCGCAGATATGCCGTCCCAGCGAGTATATTGTTGTGTGGATCAAAGGGATCATCGCCCAGATGATACCGGTCCTGCAGGTCTGCATAAGTATCGGGCATCACCTGCATCAAACCGATTGCGCCAGCCCAAGATATCACATCCTGCTGGCCGCCGGATTCCTGCTTCATCACGCCGCGGATCCAGGGTTCAGGCAAGTTGAAGCGTCCCGACGCCTCCTTAATATACGGCCCCCAAGGATCGCTCGGCGGGCCGGGCGGCGGATAATAATGCTGTGGGCTGTAATGTGGATGAGACGCATGCTTAGGGCTGGTCGCGTTATGAGAGCCGCATGCCGCCAGCGCAGCAAGGAGCGCCAAGCTTGCGATGGGGCGGAGCTGCCCAGCGGTCATAAAGGGCATACGGAACGTCATTCATCAGGTCCGAATCGCGCTGAAAGCGACATAACACGAGCGGTAAGGAAAGTGAGAGAACTATCTGGAACCACGTCGGAATCATGTCGCCAAGTGACGATCATGACGGCTGCGGGCGCGCTATTATCGAATCAAACAGCATCCCGGCCGCAAACAGCGTCCAACAATCGTCTTTCGCGGCCGGGGAACTGTTTAATCGATCGCGGCATGCACCAAGTTCGCAATCCGGTCCAGCCGCAGCGTATGCCAGGGTTCCGGGATGACTTGGTTCGTCAGATAGGTAAACGACACGCCGCTGGTCGGATCGACCCAGGAATATGAGGAGCCAACGCCACCATGGCCGAACGTCTCGGGCGTGCCGATTGTGCCGAGGCCGCGAATACGGTCACTTTCGCCGCGGACATGCGGGCCCAGGCCGCGATGCATCGGTATGCTTCCCATCGCGAGATCAGGGCTTTCGCCAGTATGATTACGCGCGACATAGGCGAGTAGGCGCGGCGATAGAAGCCGCACGCCGGCGAGGCGGCCAGCTTGACCTAGCATCTGGTAGAAAGCCACCAATCCACGGGCGGTGCCAAATCCCCCGCCATGGGGCAGGCCAGCGGCACGAAATTCTGGTGTATTATCTTGTGCTTCATGGCCCAGCGTGTCGGCGCAACGGCCCTGTTGAGCGGCGGGCACGCCGACGAACAAATCATCGACCAGGCCCAACGGTTCGATCACGCGTTCCCGGATGGCATCACGGTAATCCTGACCGGTAATCGCCTCGATCACCATGGCCTGCACCAGATGTGCTGCCCGACCATGGTATTGCAGCTTTGTCCCAGGCGTCCACTCTAGCGAGAAGTCACAAACCTGGGCGCGCATCTCGCGATGATCGGCCCAAGCGGCCTGGGTGATATTGCTCGACGGGAAGCCGCCTTGGTGTGTCATGACTTGGTGGAGTGTTATGTCCGCTTTGCCGCGCGCGGAAAACTCCGGCAGGTGATCGGCAACCTTGTCCATGAAGGACAATTTGCCTTCCTCGATGAGCGTCCAGATTGTGGCTGACGTCAGCATCTTGGTCTGACTGAACATCAGGAATAGCGTGTTGTCGGTTGCCGGCATGCTCTCACGTGCGAAGCCGTAAGTGCGAAACAGAGCCAGTTTGCCATGGCGGGCCAGCGCGATTTGCGCCGCCGGGTAGCGGCCGTCCGCGATGTGCTCCTTGATCAATGCATCCAGATGATCGAGTGGCTTGCGGGCGAAGCCGAGTTCCGAAAGGGAGGCTTCGCTGAGCGGATATTGGGTGGACAAAGCGTGTCTCCTCTGTGTTGGTTCGTGGCGTCTGTCAGTGGATTATGTAACCACCATCAATCACCAAGTCATGGCCCTGGATGAAACGGCCCTCGGTTGTCGCCAGGAAGACGACAGCTTCCGCCACCTCCTCCGGCCGGCCCATGCGGCCAGCAGGGACGCGTGCCGCCATCGCTTCCATCTTGCCCGGGATCTTGCCCCAGGTATCGATATTGTATTGGGTTGCGATGGGGCCGGGGCTGACGGTGTTGACCTGGATACCGTCCTTTGCCAACTCATAGGCCATGTTGCGGGCCAAGTGGATCAGCGCTGCCTTGCTGATGCCATACAGCGCGTTTTCCTCTGACGCGACGGAGCCGTGCTGGCTGGCGATGTGGATGATCCGGCCGCCTCCCTGTTTGCGCATTGTCGGCAGGACAGCTTGGCTCGCAAAGAACGCAGCTGCCAAATTGACGTTCATCAGTGTAACGAAATCCCCGCGCGTAAAACTGCCAAACGGCTTGCGGCATCGCATGCCGGCATTATTAACCAGCAGGTCGATGCGGCCATATGCCTCCAGCGCTGTCGAAATCATGCGCTCGGCAACACCCGGTACGCCAAAATCTGTGATGATCCATTGTGCGTCTGGCGCGCCGATGCCCTTGGCGGTTCGGCAGATGTCCTCAAGTTCCTCGGCGGTGGAGTCCGCCGTGAGGTAGAGAGCGAAGCCTTTGCGAGCAAGACCAAGGGCGATGTCCCGGCCGATCCCGCGAGAGGCGCCTGTGACGATGGCAACCTTCATCATGCGGCCATTCCCAAATCTGCCGCCTGTCGCTGTTCGAAAGCACGCCGCGTGTCATCATAGGCCTGACCGATGATGCCGCCGCGCACACTGCCGGGAGCAATCGAGCGGAAGGCCGGCTGCCAACTGCTGGGAAGGGTTACACTGTCGGGGGGGGCGATCCACAGCCTGAAGAGGCACCGCTTCAGGTCAGGGTCTTCGTGATCCTCGAATTCTGTACGAGAATGCAGCGTAACGTGATTGTTGAGGATTTGCATGTCCCCTGGCTGAAGGTACATCGAATACATAACCTCATCGCGCCGAAGAATTTCATCCAAACAATCCAGCGCCTTACACTGTATGCTCGCCAGAGGTGGGACGCCGTCGATCGCCTGGGCAGAATTCAGACGATTTCGGTTCCATTTGCTGAATAGCAGCCCATCTTGGACATCGTAGACGGGGTTTGGATAGTAAGGTGGCTCGGCCGGCGCTTGCTCTTGCTGGCGGCTAAAGAAATAAGGCTGATGCAGTAATTCGGCGAGTTCCGGTGCTTCAACCGCCAAAATATCGTGCGCGGTGACCGAACTGGATACCATGCTCTGACCTCCGGACTTAGCGACATTGTAGCAAGTCAGTAGGACGACGTCGCAACTGTCAGTATGGAAGTCGAGGTCAGCGTTCGATGAATAACCGCGCCCTTTCCCGGTGCGATAGGTTACACCGGCATCCCTTACGGCGGACAGATATTGGCTGGCCTTCCCCTGTGGCCGAGCGACGCCGGTATGCAGGCCGATCGCCCATGTGAGCAATTCGAATTCCTTTGCTGAGACGCCTTCGCGCGGCAAGCCGCGTAGCAGCGCGAAGCCTGTGCCATCGCGTACTTCCCGGAACGCTTGGGCAATCATCGCGCCGGCCTCACCAAGGTCGAAATCGGCTCGCCTATAGTCCATCAGCGGTCTATCCGGCGTATACGCCTTGCGAACGGCGGTAGTCAGATCCCGCTGGGCGGGTGGGGGAAGTTCGAAAATCCACGACGGATCGTCGCGCAGACCCGGCGCAGTCCAGGCGGCGCGCGGATTAGCGTGGGATGTCGGCATGATCGTTAAGGCTCCCGGACAACATTATTTGGCGGAGGATGCGGCGCGGATCCCAGGCGGTCAAATTCAACCCGGCTCCTTAGCAACGTCGTCCGCACCCAGACGGAAATTGAGATCGTAGTTGGCGGTGGTTAGACCGGTGACCAATGGTAAAGCGCGCAACGCGGCGGTTATTGTGGGCACCACAGCGGCGAGGGTCTTTTGATCAACTGCTTCGGCCAAGACCAAAGCGTCGAACCCCAATTCTTCACCCGCAGGGCGTAATTCGGATTCGGCCGTGCGATATCCGGTAATATCCGGCCGCGCGCGGGCGACATGGGCGGCAATGACCGGGCGGTGTGCACGAATAGCGGCGGCGATGGCGGTGGCATCAAGTGCGGCGTCTGGTCGAAGGGTCAGGCGCCATGTTGCTATCGCACCGCCGATGCCTGGCCCTTCGGATGCAAGCAGTTCGCATGCAACGCGCAGGAAATGACGGAAATTTGGCGCGACTTTTACCGTCCATGGTGTCGGGTGGTTCAGGCGCTCAAGGTATGGCGTCGATCTAAAGACTTCCGCGGTGTCGGCTTCGTAGAGCGTGAAGCAGCGTTGACGGTTTAGATGATGGTTCCAGTATCGGCGCCCCGCAAGGAATCCTGGTATCCTCACGCGCTCGGGCATGTGTTCGTGCGTGTGCCAAGCGTGCCACTCTTCTTCGGCCGATGCATCCACATCGTGCCACATGGTGATGAAAGCGCTACCTTGCAGTGTCATGATGGTTTGCTCCCGTTGCGGCCCGTCCTGGTTACCGCGGTCGCGGGTAGCATGCCTCAGGCTGGGGTGCCGAGATAGGCTTGGATAACGTCGGGGTTCTGACGCACCTCGTCTGGCGTGCCGTCGGCGATCTTGCGGCCGAAATTAACGACGATCACTTTGTCTGAGACCGACATCACCAAGCTCATATGGTGCTCCACCAGGAGAACGGTGATGCCTTGCAGGTCACGCACGCGGCGGATCTGCGTTTCAAGCGTTTGTAATTCTTCGTGGTTTAGGCCCGCAGCGGGTTCATCCAGCAGCAGCAGCTTTGGTTCAGCCGCCAAGGCGCGCGCAAGTTCCACCCGCTTGCGGATCGGGAACGGTAGTCCACCCGCGACCCGGTTGGTGACGTCACCGAGGTTCATGAAATCGATCAGTTCCAGTGCGCGACGCCGGACGCTTGCTTCTTCCTTCCCAACCGAGGGGATGCGCAAGGCGTTGGCCAGAAAACCGGACTGGGTCCTGCTGTGGCGGCCGACCATGACATTTTCCAGCACTGTCAAACGATCAAACAATGCGACGTTCTGAAACGTTCTGCCGATCCCGATCGATGGGATCCTATGCCGCGGCAAGGCCAAAACCGAGTGTCCAGCAAATCTGATCTCTCCGGCGCTAGGCTCGTATAGTCGGCTGAGACAGTTGAACAATGTTGTCTTGCCAGCACCATTTGGACCGATCAGACCAGCGATTTGACCAGCCGCAACGTCGAAACCGACGGCGTCGAGTGCCAGGACCCCGCCGAAACGCATGCTAACGTCTCGAACGGACAGAAGCGGTGCCACATTGTCATTCATATCGGCGGTCGCGTTCCCTGACTGAGGTGCCTCGTTATCGGGCGGTCTCTTGTTATACGCTACAGTGATGGGCAGCGGCGCGATGCGCAAGCCCTGGCAAGCGTCGTAGAATATAGGATGCTACAAGAAGGAAATCGGATCGATATCGATCTCGACCTTGGCTGTTCCGGGTATTTTGACGCAGGAAAGCCAGTCGCGCAGGATAGGTTGAACAGCGGTATCGCGGCGAACTTTCAGCAGCAAGCGCCGCCGGTGGCGCCCCCTGAGCAGAGCCATTGGTGCGGGCGCGGGGCCAAGCACGAGGACCCCATCTCCGTGTGGTGCAGTGCGGCCCAAGTCACGCGCGACGGTGTCGGCGACCAGGGCGGAGTCGGCGCTGACGATCAAGGCTGCGAGGCGCCCGTAAGGCGGCCACTCGCCATCGCGTCTCACCTCTGCTTCGGTCGCCATGAAATGCTCCAGATCGCCATCGACCAACGCTTGCATGACGGGATGGTCGGGGATGAAGGTTTGCAGCATCACGTGTCCGGGTGCTTCGGCGCGGCCAGCGCGACCGGCGACTTGGTGCAGGAGTTGGACGGTGCGTTCCGACGCCCGCAGATCGGCGTTAGCCAGACCGAGGTCCGCATCGACGACCCCGACGAAGGTGAGGTGTGGGAAATGCCAGCCTTTGGCGACGAGTTGCGTGCCGATGATCAGATCGACTTCCCGCGCTTCAATTGCACTCGCGGCGGCTGCAGCGGCGTGGGGGCCAGCTATGGTATCGCTGGCCATGATCAAGCGTCGGGCGTCGGGGAAAAGAGCGGCCGCCTCTTCCGTAATGCGCTCGATGCCCGGACCGACAGCGGTCAGGCTGTCTATTGCCCCGCAGGAGACGCATTCTGACGGGATTGGCATTGTGTGGCCGCAATGATGGCAGAGCAATTGCTGTCGCGTTCGGTGCTCCACAAGCCAGGCGGAACAGTTCGGGCACTGGATGCGATGGCCACAGGCGCGACACAAGGTCAGGGGCGCGTAGCCGCGACGATTGAGAAACAACATCGCTTGTTCGCCGCGGCTCAGTGTTTCGCGCACCGCGGCGATCAGTGGTGGGGCGAGGAACCGCCCCCGATCCGGCGGTGTGTCACGAAGATCAACCAACGTGATCTGCGGCATCGAGGCGCCGCCATGCCGGTTCGGGAGGTTCACATGGCGGTAACGCCCGGCCTCGACATTGGCCACTGTCTCCAGGCTGGGGGTGGCAGAGACGAGTATGGCCGGGCAGGCGGATAGGCGAGCGCGCACGATCGCCATATCCCTCGCGTTGTAGACAACCCCTTCTTGCTGTTTGAATGCGGCCTCATGTTCTTCGTCGACCACAACGAGGCCGAGGTCGGGAAAGGGCAGAAACAAGGCCGAGCGGGCGCCGACGACGACGGGAGCCTCCCCCGCCGCGACGGCTTGCCACGTGACCTTGCGCACGCGGGATGACAGGTCAGAGTGCCAGATAGCTGGTTTCGTGCCAAACCGCCGCTCAAACCGCTCCACCCATTGGGCGGACAGGGCGATTTCCGGCAGCATCACCAAGGCTTGCCGGCCAGCTTTAAGGCAGGTCGCGACAGCCTCGAGATACACCTCGGTTTTGCCGGAGCCGGTTACGCCGTCCAGCAACGTCACCGAGAACCTCCGATCCGTCACTGCTTCAGTGAGCATGTGCGCCGCGTGTTGCTGTAGCGTGGATAACGGCTTCCTGGGGTAGTCCGCGTTGGGCACGGCGAACGGCTTTTGTATGACTGCTTCGACGGTGAGCAAACCGGTGTCCAACATACCGCGCAGCACGGCGCTTCCAATGCCGGTGTTTTCGATCAGCTCTGTTGCCGCTTGTGGCTCGCGCTTCGTCAGTTCATCCAGGATCAGGCGTCGGGCTGGCGTAACGCGAACGTCAGGCGATGGCAGCACGCGCCGATACTGCAGCGTCGGACGTATGGGAGCGGATGGCATGACACGCAGTGCCATGGCCATGACCTCGCCAGGGGGCGACAGTGTGTACGCTGCAATCCAGTCGACGAAACGTCTTAGCGGTTCGAGCATCGCCGGGGTGTCGATCCGAGCGATGACGGCTTTGAGTTTGTGGGCGGGTACTTTCCCGTCCGGTGGCGAATCCCAGACGACCCCGGTTGCTTCCCGCCTGTTGAGGGGAACTAAAACAACATCGCCAGGGCGCGCGTCGATTTCGTCGGGCAGGCGATAGTCGAACGGGCCTGGAAATGGGTAGGGCAGCAGGACGGCAACGCGGCGTTCCATGGTCAGCCCGATCGCGTGATCAGCGGGGGACCTGCGGTGTTGCGCCGGGCTGTGTCACAGGGAACGGTGCCTGCATCTTTTGGTTGAATAGC
>Ga0164296_1001121_pt1 | contig 29623 bp, 30 predicted proteins | sample GEODES057metaG_FD_113533 | JGI IMG/M metagenome (GOLD analysis project Ga0164296, IMG submission 113533) | Dystrophic lake water microbial communities from Trout Bog Lake, Wisconsin, USA - GEODES057 metaG | ecosystem: Environmental > Aquatic > Freshwater > Lake | place: USA: Trout Bog Lake...
CTTGCGGATCTCCTTCATGGTCTCCGCCACGTTGATCTCGGTAATCGTTCCCTGACCCTTCAGGACCTTGAACGCCCTGTCGAGTTTATCTGAAAGATTTTCAAACATCTGTATTTAGCTCAAATTAGGCTGCAAAGTTAAGATTTTGGAGCGAAACCTTTTCATAAGCGAAATTTGTGTGTGTTGCTATTTTATCAGCTTCCACATTTCTTTATTAAAATCGGCTTTGCTGATACCACTTACTTTTTCCAGCACCATAAAATAATTCTCATCACCTGCCTGCCTTTTACCACAGCTCAGTAAGGTCAGCACTGCGGCAAAGCCTTTTTCTTTTTCGATTTTTTGTGCGATCAGCGCATTTAAAGCATAGGCTATTTTTAAGGGTTTATCACCATCCTCATAGTTTTTTGATTGGATGTACAAATTCATCCAGTCGGCATTTGGGTTGGCGGCTGCATAGGCTTTGAATTTGGCCAGCACTTCTTTCCAGGGTATGCCCCAGCTGCCGCCATACAGGTAAGCACAACCTTCGTCTACCGGGCGGTTGATGGTATCACTGTTTAAAACGATGCGCAAGCGGTCGTGCCAAAGGTCATGAGGGTCGAAGCGTTGGTTATAGTAATTGTACCCGCTTAGTATGACGCTCGTATTATTTTCACGGCCGGTCAGGATATCAGATTTGACACCATTATAATCGCTTTTATAATCTAAACCGAGTAATTGCTGAGCCTCCGGGAAGTTATCGCAATAATAATATTCGATAGGCGAACTGGCGATACCCAGTTTTTTGTCGTAAAAACTAACCGACTTTAAAAAAGCCTCCGCGTCGCGCTTTACCAGCGTATCTTTAAAATGAAAATCAATATTCCCCAGGCGCTTGCTTTTCCACGATAGCGTATTTTGTTTTAAAGGCGAGCAGAAGTAAAATTTACCATCATTCAGCTCTGCCATAAATCGGAATGCAGCACGGAACACCGGAGTCCGGTTGCTATCGACACCAATAAAGGCTAATTGAATAAGGTATTTGTTAGCTTCTAATTTTACAAAATTGGTAAGATGGCATTTATAAAAGTTTTGATCGCCAAAGCGATTACTTTGCCCGATATGCTTTAGCTCATCCAATAATGCCGATGTTTCGGGGAGTGTACCTGCCAAAACATACGTGTTATTTTTATTTGGCCCGTCTTTTTCCTTTAAAAAACCATTCAGCGAGCTGATCAGCTGATTCCTGACCGAGGTGTCTTTCGCAAGACTTGCCATTTCGGTTACGATAACAGATTGGGAAAAAGCACTTGTACTAAAAAACAGAAAAATCAGGATGAAAAAGGGGACCTGGCGTTTAAGGTTCATGACCGGATATTTCAGGTCAAGATAATACATTCTGACCAATAAAATTTAGGGGAATGTATAAGCAACGCCCATCGATAATCCTTCAGTAGCTTGTGGCGTATGCGAGGTGTTTTTATCGTACAGGAAAGTGCCATTCATTGATACAGCTATCAATCGGTTTACTTTGGCAGTTAAGGTTGCGTCAAGGCGGTGGGTGGTATAGGCAAGGGGTTGTATATAGGGAATAAATAAAGCGTAGCGTGCGTTCAGGTGCAGATTTTTCATCAGGTCCTTATCAATACTGCCCACGGCCTGTACAGCCAGCTGGTTATAAAAAGTATGTCCGGGTTTAACACCGTAGTTTGCCGGTAGGTTATGGTAAATGGCGGTATCCAAGAGGAAAGTCTGCTTGGCAGTTCCGGTACCCAGCCGCAGGTCGTAATATTTATTGGGCTTATATTCAAAACCGACTGATTCTGTCAGGTAGCCCGGTGCCATAAAATTAGAGATGAGCAAACCTCCGGGGACCGAATTCCCGCTTGGGTCGGTATAGGTGTATCCTGCGGCAAACTGCGACTCAAAACTTAACGATCCAAAGAAATACCATTTTTTTGTGATCTGCCCGGCAAGTTTATTATCCAGAAATATCCGGTCGTTTGTTTTCCGCGAGCCCTGCCCTTTGGTTGCTGCTACACCATATAAAAAATTGGTCTCGGTGGCATAATCCAGGGGCGACTTATTATATTCTGCCTTGAAATCGAGGTTTGTTCCTAAAGCCAGCGAACTGATACCTCCAGCGCTCCAGTTGGTTGTAAAGGCTGATTGATTGAAATTGAGACCCCAAACCAGGCTTTTACGCCAGTAACTTACTTTGTAATCAAGCAGTTCGACGGGGATGTATTGCTCGGTTACCTGTATGGGCCGGATACGAACCGGCAGGGCATTTTTTGGGGGATCGAGCCTGTATTTATTAAGCAAATTGGTATCAACTTTCAGGGTATCCGTTTGTTGGGCAAAAGCGCCGGCAGAAATGAGCAGGAAAACAAAAAGACCTTGAAATGTTTTTAACATAGTTGTGCAAATTAACGCAAAACATGCTGGTTTTTAAAAAGCAAATACTATCAGCATTAACCCTAATTCGGTACTATTTATTGTCATCATTTGCAATTTAATCGTACTTCGACTTATTAAGTTCCGCTTTGTATTGATTTTAACGGGGGTAATGAATTACCTTTTTTATTGCGCAGGAATCGGCGGAGGCTCGTTCGGATATAGGAAATAAATTCGTATTCGGTATCTGAAGTAACGGTATAATAACTTGGCCTGTACCTGATCATAAATTCGTTCAGATCGTTACCCTTCAATTTAGTAATATTACCCACATAAGATCGGTTAAAACGATAATCGATCACATTTTGCTGGTAATCTTCCTGTATCAGACCCTGTAAATGGGCGGCATTTCGTCCACTTCGGCTCAATGAATTATAAAGCGCATCCAGGTTAAAGCCTGCGCCTCCGCCGGGCACAACGCTAAATGGATTACTGAAGGCGCTTGAGCCATAGGCTTTACTATACTCCCTTCGGGTTGCCAGCAATCGTTGCATAGGGGTGTGCAGCGAATCGCGGATCGTAACTTCGTGCAGCATGATAGAATTGCGGGGCAGGTAAACAATGATATTATTGTTGTTTTTGACCAATACCGTATCGTTAAAATAGTACTCTTTGATGAATACCAGTTTGTCGCCGGGGCTGGCTGCAACATTGAACTCGCCTTTAAAATCGTCGTAATAGCTCTGGCCCGACGTAAGATTGATTATGCTAACCCGCGCAATACGTTCTTTGGTGTCTTTGTCAAAAACAATTCCCTGTACTTGTTTATCCTGTCCAAACACCCGTGAAACGCCCGGTCCGCAAAGGAGTAAATATATACAGCATACTACCCAAACCAAACTTCGGCTTTTGCCGGCCTTCATCTTCATTCATCAATCATTTAATTCGGCTATTTCGATACGATAAGCTTTTGCCCGATCCTGATATGGTTATCGGGAAGGTTATTTATGCCCTTAAGTTCGTCAACCGTCAATCCAAAACGTCGCGAAATGGAGTATAGTGTATCGCCCTGCAACACAATATAAATTTTACCGGAAAGGGTATTGTTAGCGTTATCCGGATTGGGCTTATCACCTAGCGCCGCAACCGAATCTTTTAACGCGGTAACGGCGCTATCTTCAATCTGCGTCAATACTCTGTCCTCGCGTTTCACTTTCTGCTCGGTGGTTTCAGATCTGTCATACTGATCGAGGTTGTATTTTTTGATGATATTGATCAGCAATTGGGGATAATTCGGATTGGTCGCGTAACCATCCGCCTTCAAACCATTGGCCCAGCCATTGTAGTCATTTTTATCGAGCTTGAACAAGTTGGCGTACCGGGGTCGCTTCAGGAATTCTGAGTGGTCGCGATAGGAGTCTTCCGCCTTATCATATACCCGGAAACAATCGTTATGATTATCGTCATCCTTATAATAACTTTTGCCCTGCCACTGGCTATTGCATTTGATGCCAAAATGGTTATTGGCCACCCTTGCCAGTTCGCCGTTGCCGCTACCCGATTCAAACAACCCTTGCGCCAGTGTAATGCTGGCCGGTATACCATAAAGGTTCATTTCCTGTATGGCAATGGTTTTAAAATGATCGATGTATTCAAGCGAGGTCATCGGCTTGAAATTAGCAATGGCGTCGCTGTTCTCTTTTTGAATTTCCTGGTTGTTACGGCGTGCTTCGCGATTATTTATAAGGTTGTTATGTACAGCACAGGCACTTAACAACAGGGAAAGTAAAATAGCAAAGGCAGGATAGGTTGTTTTTCGCATTCCTAACAAGTTCTAAAGTGGTGGAATATCATTCCATCCCAAACTTAAGATTTCTAAATAAATTTATGGTGTTTTTGCCGCCAATAGCTGCTGATCAGCAGGGTTTTCGTCGTAAAGATTGAGCTGATATTTTTTGATGAGCCCCAAAACCTGCGAGGCCCACTTACGGCTTGCTGCATAGCCGCTATGCTGTATGCCTTTTGCCCAGCCTGTATAATCGTAGTGCGAGAATTTTTCGGTCAAATGGCTGAACTGTTTGCGCTCGGTCATGATGCGTGCAAAATCCTGGAATGAATCCATTACTGAAGCATATTTTTTATAATAGGTGCTTACTGTCTTTTTGCGTTTAACCAGCAAGTGTGCATCATAACCTTTAATGCCAAACTGGTTATTAAACTGTTTTGCAAGCGTACTGTTACCGCAACCCGATTCGTGCATCGCAACGGCAAGAACAATACTGGCCGGTATACCGCTTTCATGCATGATACGGATAGCATTGTCTTTAAATTTTTCAATATAGGATGTAGAGGTATTCTGCGCCGAAGCGGCAAAAGCAGCGATCAATAAGAATAATAACAGGATGGTTCTCTTCATTATCTATTTTTTTCGAATGATCATAAAACCATCGCGTACCGGGAGGATCAGTTTTTCTACCCTCGTATCTTTTGCAATATGGTCATTCAGTTCGCGAATCGTTTTGGTATCGGTGTCATTTTCGGCACCGTAAACTTTCCCTTTCCACAAAACGTTATCAATAATAATCAATCCCCCCGATCTTACCTTATCAAATACGGTATTAAAATAAAGTAAATTATTCTTTTTATCCGCATCTATAAACACGAGGTCGAAACTTTCCTCGGGTATTTGTACGATAATCTGCGCGGCAGGGCCGAAATATTGCACCACTTTTTTATCCACATTTGTCGATTTAAAATGTTGGTGAAGCATTTCTTCATACTCCCGGTCGATCTCTATCGTATGGATCAATCCGTCTTCTGTCAAGCCTTCAGCCAGGCAAACTGTAGCGTAACCGGTAAAAGTTCCGATCTCCAGGATACGCCTGGGCTGTATCATTTTACTGAGCATGCTCAGCAAACGCCCCTGGTAATGGCCCGACAACATATGCGGCCGAAGCACCTTCAGGTAAGTATACCTGTTGATCTTCTGCAACTTCGCTGGTTCCGGATCACAATGATCTTCGAGGTAAAGCTGAAGGTCGTGGGGTAGGATCTCCATGGGGCAAAGATAGACCGTTGATTCGTATGATTTAGCTGATTGTGCTGATTTTTTTGTCTGAACCGCTGATTCGTATGATTTGGCTGATTACGTTGATTTTTTGCTGGCTATTATGTTTTGTAGTTTTTATTGAAGTTAAAGCCTGCTATCTTGTTTTTATGAAAGAAGCAATAAACAACTCGTACAAGTATTCCGAACTGACTGGCAAGATAATTGGCTGTGCGATGAAGGTCCATTCGGCGCTTGGCAACGGATTTCAGGAAGTTGTTTACCAGCGTGCCTTGGCCGTAGAAATGGAAAAACAAAGACTGGTTTTTGCAAGAGAGTTGGAAATGAAGATCTATTATGATTCTGTTGAAGTTGGCACCCGGCGCGCAGACTTCCTTGTTCAAGATAAAGTATTGTTAGAGTTAAAAGCTATTTGTCAGTTAGAGGACATTCATTTGGCGCAAGCGTTAAATTACCTGGAAGCCTATAAACTTGAGATTGGCTTACTAATTAACTTTGGCTCGAGACACATCGAAGTCAAGCGAATTACCAATGAACACAAAATTGCGAGGCTAAATAAAAACAATCTTTCATGCTAATCAGCTAAATCACACGAATCAGCGGTTCAGACAAAAAAACCAGCGTAATCAGCCAAATCATACGAATCAGCGGTTCAGACAAAAAAACCAGCGTAATCAGCCAAATCACACGAATCAGCGGTTCAGACAAAAAAATCAGCGCAATCAGCTAAATCACACGAATCAGCGATTCAGACCCTCCATCCAACTCTGCAACAATATCACCGCCGAAATATTATCTACCAGCTCTTTATTTTGCCGGGCTTTTTTTCCCATGCCGCTTTGCGCAATGGTTGCTGATGCCATTTTGGAAGTAAACCGTTCATCCAGCATCTCGACCGGAATATCGGGGAAGGTTTTCTTTAGCAGGTTTACAAAACCTTTTACATGAATAGCGGATTGCGAAGGTGTATTGTCCATCTGCTTTGGTTCGCCTACAATGAAACGCTCCACCTGTTCGGTTTGGAAATATTTTTTAAGGAATTCGATGATATCCTTCGGGTGGATAGTATCCAACCCTGTTGCGATGATCTTTAAGGGATCGGTTACTGCTATGCCGATACGCTTGGTACCGTAATCGAAGGCCATGACTCTCATTTGTTGAGATTTGAAATATGAGACGTGAGATATGAGCGCATGGTCAAAGATATTGCTTAAATCTTTCCTTCCCGATTTAAAGTTAAATGTAAAAATATCCCCCACCCAAGCCTGTCTCAAATCTCACATCTAATTTTAAAATAAATGTAAAAAACATCACCCTCGTAAGCTTGTCTCAAATCTCACATCTCAATTCTCAAATCTAATATATAACTTGCACCAAATGCAGTTTAGGCACATTATCGGACAGGATGCGGTCAAACAAAGGCTGATCAACACGGTGCGGGAAAACCGGGTTAGTCATGCGCAATTGTTTTTGGGCCCCGAGGGTTCGGGAAGTTTAGCACTGGCGGTAGCTTATGCCCAATATATTTCATGCGAAGACCAACAACCTGACGACTCCTGCGGGCTTTGCTCGTCATGCCGTAAATACCAAAAGCTGGCTCATCCCGACCTTCATTTTTCGTACCCGTTTTTTGCCAAAGATGCAAAAGACACAGCCCTTAGCTTTATTGAACAATGGCGTGAAGCATTTTTAACCAACCCCTATCTTAGCCTTGATAACTGGCGCAGCTACCTTGATGCGGAGAATAAACAAGCCAATATCAATATTGCTGAATGTCACCAGATCATCAAAAAGCTTAGTTTTAAGCCTTTTGAATCAGCATACAAAATATTGATCCTTTGGCTGCCCGAATACCTCGATAAGGAGGGGAACGCACTGCTTAAAATTATAGAGGAGCCGCAGCCAAACACGGTATTTCTGCTGGTGGCGCAAAACCAGGACCAGATCTTGAATACTATTTTATCGCGAACTCAACTGGTGAAGATACCTGCCCTTGGGTTCGATGAAATCAAACAAGCGCTCATCAGAAACTACCACCAACAGGAGCTTGCTGCATCCGAAATAGCTTACCTCAGCAATGGCAATTTTACGGAAGCAATGACCATGTTGGATCATGAAGACAAGGGCTTCCACGCTTTATTTGTTCATTGGTTGCGGTTGTGTTATAGCAATAAAGGTTTGGAAATATTTCCTTTTGTTGACCGGGCCGCAAAACTTGGGCGCGAAAATCAAAAGAATTTTTTACGCTACGGTATCAGCTTTTTACGCGAGTGTTGCCTGATCATGGCGGGGGCCGACAGCCTGGTGCATTTGCCACCCGGCGACCTGGAAACTGCGCAAAAAATGACCAATGTTATGAACCTTGCGATGGCACAGGCGATAAGCACCGAGCTCGAAAAAGCACATTATCATGTTGAAAGGAATGCAAACCCTAAAATTCTATTTTTAGATGTATCTTTACAAATTATAAAAATCTTAAGCTTTAAAACGCTCCCGCAAGGGACTCATTATATACCGAACTAAATTATGGGATGTGGTAGTTGCTCAACGGGTGGATGTGCACCCGCTGGCTGTAAGAGTAACGGCTCGTGCCTTACTAACGGTTGCAGCAAATTAGATGTTTACGACTGGCTTTCCGACATGGATATGCCGTCAAATTATAAGCCATTTTCGGTTGTTGAGGTTAAATTCAAGGGGTCGAGGAAAGACTTTTACCTGAATAACGACAATATTTACCTGGAATCGGGTGAACTGGTTGCGGTTGAAACTACTACGGGTGGTTATGACGTAGGCCACGTTTCGGTTACCGGTGAGCTGGTGCGCATGCAAATGTTGAAACGTCGGGTAAAAGAAGAAGAGGTTGTCAAGAAAATTTACCGTAAAGCTACACCAACCGACGTCGAAAAATGGAAAGCTGCCAAAGACCTGGAATGGGAAACTATGCATAGGTCGCGTAAGCTGGCACTCGAATTGGGCCTGTCGATGAAAATTAGTGATGTCGACTATCAGGGCGACAAAACAAAAGCAACTTTTTATTATACTGCTGAAGGTCGCGTAGATTTTCGCGAGCTGATCAAGCGAATGGCCGAGTCGTTCAGGATACGGATCGAAATGCGCCAGATAGGGATGCGACAGGAAGCCAGTCGCCTTGGCGGAATAGGCTCATGCGGCCGCGAACTTTGTTGCTCAACCTGGCTGACGGATTTCAAAACGGTATCTACTTCTGCTGCACGCTACCAGAATCTTTCATTGAACACCTTGAAACTGGCAGGTCAATGCGGTAAATTAAAATGCTGTTTGAATTATGAGTTGGATACCTATATGGATGCGCTGAAAGGTATCCCCGATAATGTTAATGTACTGAAAACCGAAAAAGGTGATGCCCGTTTACAAAAAACCGACATATTTAAAAAGCTAATGTGGTTTAGCTATCCTATGGATGATAATTGGATCCCGCTCGAGATCAGTAAAGTCAAAGAAATACAACAACAAAATAAAGAAGGGGTTTTGCCACCTGATCTGGGCGAAACTAAGGAACCTGAAACCAAACCTGCAAAAGTGCTCGACTATGAAAATGTGGTTGGGCAGGACAGCTTAACCAGGCTTGACGAAAGAAACCGCAATAAAAAGAAGAACAAGAATAAAAATAAGAACCAGGGCAATAAACCACAGCAGCCCGGCGGTGCGCCAAGACCGGCCCAGCCAAAAGCAGCTGTTACAGAAGTAAATACTTCGGCCAACCCGGCTGCCGCTGAAAAAAGGGAAGCGAATCCTAATGCGCAACGCAACCGGAATAACAGGCGTAATCGCCCTAACCGAAACAAAAACCGTAACGATCAGCAAAAAGGGAATGAAAGCGGCTCGTAATATTTTTTGGGGATTGATATCGGTAATGCTATTGTTTGCACTGGCCAGATGTACCGACCCTAATAGGATCATTGATCAGAATACATCGATCGAAAATCTCAACTGGTCATATGCCAATAAGATCAAAAACGATTTTAAGATCGATGATACCTCGATACCCTATAATATTTATTTGAACCTTCGGGTAACGGGCAATTACCGTTACTCTAATATTTTTCTTTTGCTGAAAAAAAAGGGGCCAAAATTAAATGCTACTACCCGTTACGAGATCAAACTAGCTGAAGCCGATGGGCAATGGCTTGGGACGGGCTCAGGCAATTTGTATAGTTTCCAGGTTCCACTGATAACTCAGTTCAAATTCCCGGCAAAAGGCGAATATCATTTCGAACTTGAACAAAACATGCGCGATAATCCCCTGCATGAGGTGAGTGATGCTGGTTTGCGGGTTGAGAAAACTCCTGCCCAATAAGCCTTTTTTACCTTTTACATTATTTTTAAAGGTTACCGGTATTTTCGTAAAAAATCTTTAAATTAGTTTAGGCATCCTAAACTAATTTAAATGAAAAAACTGATCATCCTGATTGCTGTTCTTATGCCCCTGGCATTGTTGGCACAAACAACAAATATAGCCGACAGCACAAAATATAATAGCATCGTAAAGTATTATAGCAGACTGATCACTCCGCAAACCACCGATGCAAGTGCTTTCTTCAAACGCGGCGATGCCTATTATAATCTTGGCGATTATCAGAACGCTTTATCAGATCTGGATAAAGCCATTGCGCTCAATGCCAATTACGAAGAAGCCTTTTTTTTCCCGTGGACGTGTGAGGTATGAGTTAAAAAACTACCAGGGTGCCATTAGTGATTTTACTCAATCAATAACATTTAAACCTAACGTAGGTGCATCTTATTATAACAGGGGGCTATCCAAACGAAAACTGGACGACTTTAATGGTGCTATAGCTGACTACACCACCGCATTATCATTTGATCCAAAAGATATTGATGCCTATAATGATAGGGGAGTTGCCAAGAAAAACATCAAGGATTATAAGGGAGCAATAGCCGATTACACTCAGGCCATATTGCTGGATCCAAAATATACCCGAGCCTATTATAACCGTGGACTTGCAAAAGCTGATAGCCACGACAACCTGGGCGCTATAGAAGATTTTGATAAAGCGATCGCTCTATCGCCCAAAGACGCTGACGCTTTTTATGCTCGCGGAGATGCACGTCGTCATTTAAAAAACTATCAGGCGGCTATCGTTGACTATACCCGCGCGATAGAAATAGACCCCAATTACGTTGACGCTTACAATAACCGTGGTTTGGCAAAATATAACCTCGGCGACTACACCGGGGAAATAGCCGATGATAACAAAATATTAACTATTGATGCCAAATACGCCAATGCTTATTATAACCGTGCGCTTGCTAAAGGCAAAATGAACAACTACGTTGAAGAACTGGATGATTTTACAACTTATCTCGGCCTCAGCCCAAATGATCCGGATGGCTATCTGGAGCGGGGAAATGCTAAACTGAATCTTGAAGATTATAAAGGCGCTTTGGACGATTATAACCAAACCCTGGCATTATCGCCAGATTACACCAGCGCCTATTTTGACCGGGGGCTTGCCAAAAGGCATCTTGAAGATTATACCGGCGCCATTGCCGACTACAACAAAACAATTGAACTAGATCCAAAATACAGCGATGCCTATAATAGCCGCGGGATAGCTAAACACCTGCTTGGCGACAATGCCGGTAGCTGTGCTGATTTTAAAAAGGCTTTGGAATTGGGTAATACATACGCCCAGGAGAATCTCGACAAGTTTTGTAAATAGTTTTTGCCGGCGTTATCTTAATTTTCCTACCTTCGTTTTGCTAATATTTTTATCAAAATGAGTTCAGCTATTGTCCTTATTGCTGCTTTGGTTATCCTGTTGATAGCAGTCGCTTTGTTCCTTAAAAAACCTGCTTTGCCCGAAGGGGCTTCCGCGGAGGAATTACAAAAATTAAAGTCTGAAAATGAGCGGCTCAAGGTAGAAGCCGGAGCGCTTAATGGTAAAATCAACGGCCTCGTTTCTGAAAAGGAATCGGTTGTTGCATTATTAAAGGACGAAAAAGAGCGCATTTCCGCAGAGCTTTTGCTGGAACGTGAAAAGTTGGCACAGGCTAACCAATCGCTTGAAAGTGCCCGCTCTTATTACAAAGCACAACAGGAAAAAATACAGGAACAGAAGGCCGAGGTAGAACAAATAAGGGTAAATTTTCAGCGGGAGTTTGAAAACATTGCTTCGAAATTATTGGATGATAAATCGCAAAAATTTGTCGAGACCAATAAGTTGAACCTGGATCAGCTGCTGAGTCCGCTGAAAGAAAATATTAAGCTTTTTGAAGAGAAGGTTGAAAAAGTTTACAAGGCTGAATCTGATGAACGCAATGTGTTGAAGGGCGAGATCACGAAATTAATGGAGCTCAACAAACAGATCAGCGAAGAAGCCAATAACCTTACTAAAGCTTTAAAATCCGACTCAAAAAAACAAGGTAACTGGGGCGAGATCGTACTCGATCGTATCCTCGAGGTTTCTGGTTTGGTTGAAGGCGAAGGTTATATCAAACAAGGCAAGGGACTCAACCTGATGGATGAAGACGGCAATCGTTTCCAACCCGATGTGATCATTAACCTGCCGGATAATAAGCATATTATCATCGACTCGAAAGTGTCTTTAGTTGCTTATGACCGCCTGGTTAACTGCGAGACGGAGGAAGAAAGGGAAACGTATATCCGGCAACATATATTATCCATTAAAAGCCATATTAACGGGCTGGGTGGCAAGAACTATCAGGACCTGTATGGAATTAACTCGCCAGATTTTGTTTTGTTATTTGTGCCGATAGAGTCGTCATTCGTGCTGGCTATACAGCACGATGTTGAGCTGTTTGAATTTGCATGGAACAAAAAGGTGGTGATGGTAACACCATCAACCTTGCTGGCTACGCTCAAAACAGTAGCTTCTATCTGGAAACAGGAGCAGCAAACCAAAAACGCGATCGATATAGCTACCAAAGCAGGCTTACTTTACGATAAATTTGTCGGCTTTATTACTGATATCAAAAAGATCGGCGATAACCTCGACCGTTCAAAAGAAGCCTATAACGAAGCTTTCGGAAAACTCTCAACAGGTAGCGGCAACCTGGTTGGCCGGGTTGAAGTTCTCAGAAAACTGGGCGCAAAAGCAAGCAAACAGATCGATCAGAAATTTATCGAAGAAGAATAGAATTCGACCTATCAATTGATACCGGTAGTTGCGTTTGATGTTACACTGCCTGTTGCATCCACGTTTACCTGCGGCGACGTTACTTTGAATGTCATGGTATAATCGCCGGTATTAGAGATCGGGAAACTATCTTTTATACTGTAAACCAATTTTCCTTTACCTGTTCCGGTAATATTGACCGTCATTTTACCCTGGTTACCAATATCCATTGAGAAGTTAGGTGTAACATCAAAATAAGCTTTACCATCGGCGATATTGGTTAGCTTGTAAGTAACAGCATAATTGACTTTGACCGAACCACCCATCTTGTTGCCAAGTGGTATATTCATGGGATTTGCTTGTGTAAAAGAGTCACCTGGTTTCAATGCCTTGTCTGGAAATTTTATTTGCTTTTGGAACAGACTGGTCATTTGCTGGATCTTTTGTTTCGTACTATCGTCGGTCCTTTTTCCGTCAGCGGAATCAACCACCATCAAACCATCACTGTTGATATGAGCAGCTACCTTCATCACCTTTTCGCTTATCATTGGCGGTATTGGCGCATCGTGGCCATTGGCCCCTACAGTTAATTTGGTAACCTTATATTCCATGTTGATCGGGAAGCTACCATCAGCTGCCACTGAGCCTGTATGCATTGTTCCGCTGGCTCCCATTTCCATATTTACCGTAATGGGGGACGTAATGCCGGAAGATTTTAACTTATCTATAATTCCGGGATCCCCGGTAACATTGGCGTTGAGTTTTATTACAATACCAATGTCAGATTTGTAAGTTTTGTTGGGCTCGTATTTTATCTTAAAAACTACACCGTCTTGTGCCTTAAGCTGCACAAAAATCAGTGATAGTAGTGCCACTAAGATGACTTTTTTCATGATCGTTTCTATTTGAAGTATCTTATTTGCTTTTAAATGCATTCCATCCCTGGGCCGTTAATTGGTGTACCGTACCGGTTTTTGTAACAAGATTTCGCCCTGCAGATGCTTCTGTAATATAACCAATAAAGCTGATATCAACCAGGTTTTTCAATTTTTCATAATCGGCCTGTTTAACCGTAAACAGCAACTCATAATCCTCTCCGCCGCTCAGCGCACATACCGTAGGGTCGAGGTTAAACTGGCGTGCTGTCTCATAGGTCATCGGATCGATCGGTATTTTCTCTTCATAAAGATTGCAGCCTTTGTTACTCTGTTCACATAAATGCAATAACTCAGAGGCCAGCCCATCTGATATATCGATCATCGAGGTAGGTTTTACACCCTGATCTTTCAATAATTGAACAATATCCCGTCGCGATTCAGGTTTTAATTGTCTTTCAATAATATAATCTTTACCCTCCAGATCAGGCTGGATATTTGGATTTTCAAGGTAGATCAATTTTTCCCTTTCCAATAACTGTAAGCCCACATAAGCTCCACCAAGGTCTCCTGAAACTACGATCAGATCTCCCTCCTGGGCGCCGTTTCTATATACGATATCCTTTTCATCGGCGTATCCCAGGGCTGTCACACTGATCACCAAACCCTGTTTTGATGAACTTGTATCACCGCCTACCAGGTCAATTTTGTATTTGTCGCATGCCAGGTAAATTCCTTCATACAATTCTTCTACCGCTTCAAGTGTAAACTTACTTGATAGGCCGATAGAAACCGTAACCTGGGTAGCGGTACCATTCATGGCATAAATATCACTCAGGTTAACTTGTATAGCCTTATACCCTAAATGCTTAAAAGGTGTGTAAGCCAGGTCGAAATGAATTCCTTCCAGCAATAGATCGGTGGTTACCAGTGTTTTCTTGCCTTCAAAATCTATTACTGCCGTATCATCTCCAACACCCTTTAGGGTAGTTTTATGCTTCAGTTCAAACAGTCTGGTCAAATGGTTTATTAAGCCAAACTCGCCTAAGGTTTCTATATTGGTTTTTTCTTCGTTTTCGAACATTATGATGGGATTACTCCTATTATTTTTTTTACTCAACCTTTTTTATAAGCCTAATTGGGCTGAAATTTCTAACATTCTTTCGATCGGTTTAACAGCCAATTCGATGATATGTTGTGGGACAGTTATTTCAGGTGATTCATTCTTCATACACAGGTATAACTTTTCTAAAGTATTTCTTTTCATATGCGGACAATCATTGCAGGCACACTGGTTATTTGGTGGTGCTGGTATAAATAGTTTAGCAGGATTGTCTTTCTGCATCTGATGTAATATACCTGATTCCGTTGCTACGATAAATTCAGCAGCCGGGCTTTTTGTTGCATATTTCAACAAACCTGTAGTCGAACCAATATAATCGGCCATTTCTAATATCACGTCTTCACATTCCGGATGCGCTAATAATTTAGCTTTCGGATAGCGTTCTTTTATTCTTGTGATCTTCTCTCTCGAAAATATTTCATGTACCATACAAGCCCCGTTCCACAATACCAGGTATCTTCCGGTTTTTTTGGCTACATACGCACCAAGGTTTTTATCGGGGCCAAAAATGATCTTTTGTTCTTTTGGCAGGCTTTCAACAATTTGCACTGCATTACTCGAAGTACAAACAATATCGCTTAAAGCTTTTAGTTCCGCTGTACAATTCACGTAGGTGATCACCAGGTGGTCAGGGTATTTTTCTTTGAACTTCCTGAACAAATGTGGCGGACAACTATCTGCTAATGAGCATCCTGCTTTCAAGTCGGGTAAAAGGACCTTTTTCTGAGGCGATAATATTTTTGCTGTTTCGGCCATAAAATGTACCCCAGCAAAAACGATAATATCCGCACCTGTTTTTGCTGCCTGCTGCGATAAACCCAGGCTGTCGCCAATATAATCGGCAATATCCTGTATATCAGGTTCCTGGTAATAATGTGCCAAAACAACAGCATTTTTTTCTTTTTTTAACCGGTCTATTTCTTCAAAAAGGTCCATTGCCGGATCGATGTATTCACTGGCAAAGCCTTTCATATTTATTTCTTCGAAGGTATCCATTTCAACAATTCAATTAATAACAAGTATTTTTAATATAAGAAAAGAGCTATTATTATTAGGGTGTTAGTTCTGTTAAGAAATTATCGGAATTTAGGTTGCTAAAATAGTTTATAAAAAATTTTCAACATAAATTAATGATTTCCTAATCTACATTAGCTTGATTTTAAGGGATATTTGTTAATGGAAATTTATTTTTAAGAAGTTATTTGTGTATAAATGCTCGCACAAAAAATTGTTAATTAACAGCCAGATGTCATGTAAAACTCACTCAAAAAATGGTTACTAACACCATGTAAAAGTCACTTTTCCACTTATTAATTATTTATTCTCTTTTTCCTTACACAAAATTAACACCATTTAAAGGTCTTTCTAACATAAGCTGTACTTTTACACAACATATACTAATAAAATGACTAGAACTTGTGATTTCCTGGTAATTGGTTCGGGAATAGCCGGTTTGAGTTTTGCACTAAAAGCCGCCAGACATGGTAAGGTTCTGATAGTTACAAAATCAAACGAGGACGAATCTAACACCAAATATGCCCAGGGTGGGGTGGCTGTTGTTGTTGATAAAAAGGAAGATTCGTTTGAAAAACATATAGATGATACCCTGATAGCTGGTGACGACTTGTGTGATAAAAAGACGGTGGAGATTGTCATCAAAGAAGGACCCGAACGTATCCGTGAAATTATAGATTACGGAACTAATTTTGACAAGACAAATGAAGGGCGCTTTGACCTGGCTAAAGAGGGCGGTCATTCAGAATATCGTGTGTTGCATTATAAGGATATTACTGGCTGGGAAATTGAAAGAGCATTGCTCGACCAGGTTCATCAAAACCCTAATATTACTATTTTAACGCACTATTTTGCTGTGGATCTGATCACTCAACATCATCTTGGGGTGTTTGTTGATAAGTCGACACAGGATATAACTTGTTATGGTGTTTATGTATTGAACACGGTAAATGGTTTGGTAGAGAAGATACTTTCGAAGGTTACGGTTATGGCATCGGGTGGTGCGGGGCATATTTATTCTATTACAACTAATCCTACTATAGCAACCGGTGATGGTGTAGCCATGGTTTATCGGGCCAAAGGGAAAGTGAGGAATATGGAGTTCATCCAGTTTCATCCAACCGCTTTGTATAATCCCGGTGAATACCCTTCGTTTTTGATATCAGAAGCTGTTCGTGGTTTTGGCGGCATATTGAAGCGTACAAACGGCCAGGAGTTTATGCAGGAATATGATGAGCGGAAGTCGTTGGCGCCCCGGGATATTGTAGCACGTGCAATTGATGCGGAGATCAAAAAATCTGGTGAAGACTATGTGTATTTAGATATCAGGCATCGACAGAAGAAAGATATTTTAGCGCATTTCCCCAACATATATGCCAAATGCCTTGAGATTGGTATCGATATGACGAAAGATATGATACCGGTTGCTCCGGCTTGTCATTATATGTGTGGTGGTATATTGGTTGATCATTCCGGCCGCTCTTCGATCCTTAATTTATATGCTTGCGGTGAATGCTCGTCAACTGGTTTGCATGGGGCTAACCGTCTTGCTTCTAATTCACTTTTAGAGGCTTTGGTTTTTGCACACAGGATTTATGAGGATGCGATCAGCAAGTTTGATAGTGTTGTATTACCCGATAATATTCCAGATTGGGATGAGCATGGTGTACAGCTTTCAAATGAGGATATCCTGGTGACGCACAATATACGCGAAATGCAAAAAGTAATGAGTGATTATGTGGGTATCGTTAGGTCTGATTTCAGGCTGGATAGGGCGATGCGGCGTATGCACCTGCTTTACGAAGAAACGGAAGATTTTTACAAAAAGACCAAGCTTTCTGTGAAACTATGCGAGTTGAGAAATTTGATACAGGTTTCTTATATCGTAATAAAGTCAGCAATGTTAAGGAAAGAAAGCAGGGGTTTACATTATACGACTGATTACCCGGTACATAACGAACCACTTCATGATACGGTATTTTGAATAAAGGAAATAGTTTGGAAGAGCGGAAAACGGGATTCGAACCCGCGGCCTTCAGTTTGGGAAACTGATGCTCTACCAACTGAGCTATTTCCGCTAATTATTAATCAAACATAAATAAAATTCAGTAATTCGACTATTCAATCATTTTTTAATATCAATATGCCGCTTATTCTTCCTGTTAAAGATAAAATTCCTTCCTGGGGCGATAATTGTTTTATAGCCGATAATGCTACTATTGTGGGTGATGTAGTAATGGGTGCTAACTGTTCTGTTTGGTTCAATGCGGTCATCAGAGGCGATGTAAACTATATTCGAATCGGTGACAATTCCAATATACAAGACGGTGCTGTTATTCATTGTACCTATTTAAAAGCGGCAACAGAGATCGGTAGCAATGTATCAGTTGGTCATAATGCCCTGGTGCATGGTTGTACCTTAAATGATCATGTACTGATAGGGATGGGTGCAATAGTGATGGATCATGCAGTTGTGGAGGAATATGTAATTATTGGTGCGGGATCGGTGGTGCTCGAAAATACCATCTGTGAATCAGGCTTTCTTTACGCCGGAACACCCGCAAAGAAAATCAAACCATTGACAGATGAACAACGTGATCTTTTAAAAAAGCTACCCCAAAACTACATGATGTATGCTGACTGGTTTAGGGCGTAATTATTTCTTTGGGTATATCAATATTTTCTTCCGCATCCCAGTTTGATCTAATAGTGATCTCTTTGGTGTACAGCCATATATTTTCAGGGTATTCTTTTCTTTTGATGTTACCTGAATCCCATTTACCGTTTTTATTGGTGTCATATACAACTCTGACATAATATTTCCCAACTGGGTAGTTACGGTAGGTGATCGTAGTGTTTTTGGTTAATGGATCTATATGGACCACTTTTTTTTGCGCATTCAGTAATTCTATCACATAAGCTTTGCTCGTATCGGGAATCTTAAATTTGATTGCCAGTTGTCCGTAATTCTCGGTTTTATCGAGGCTAAATATTTTCGGTATTTTTTTATTTCGATCGCCATAGATATCAGTTAGTGCACCTTCATTAAAAATTAGCTGGTAGCGACTATTTTGTTTCCAGGCGTATTTTATATTTAATTTTTTCAGATTGCTGGTGTCCTGGCTTACAGTAAAATTTGTAACGTTATTTGAATCTTCAGCCAATGTTATTAATGATTGATCAAAACTTTCTAAAGGGATGCTTGATAACGCTTGCAGATCGGTGCCGGGTTTCAGTTTATTATCCAGAGTGGTGTTATACTGCAAGAATATGGAACGGGTATAGGTTTCCTTTCGACCTTTGCGCAGCGTTATTGTATCTAATGGCTTTTTGTTTTGGAGGAATGATACTTTGATTGAATCAAAATCCATATTCCTCATATATACTCCTACGGTGTCGAAAGTTTTATTATAGCTTACTATTTTTTGGTTATTGAGTTCGGCAGGTGATAGTATGGTTACGCTTGGGTTTTCCAATGGTTTATTGAAGGTAAAGTACATTTTACCATCGAGGTCAAAGCGGCGTTCTATGGCGCGTGTTTTTTCAGGTTCTTGTTTGAAAAGACTCAGGTGGATGTTGCCTGTATCTTTGTTAAGGTTAATGGTTTGTTTTTGAAAGGCGACCAGTTCATTATCGTTATCGTATATTTTATTGGGTGATGTTTCTTTAAGCGCATAAATATGGTACAAACCGGTATGAAGATTATTCAGTGAGAAATTTCCGGAAGTGTCCGTTGTTGTATAGATAGAAGGTTTTTTCTTCCCCCAAATGGTATCCTGCTTTATCGGTATCAGCATCACTGTTACTTCTTTTTCGTGTTCGCCTGTTAAAGTGTTTTTCACATCACCCGAAACACTTAATGAATCGATATGCGGACCGGTAGAAAACACATAGGTAAAATTGTCAAGGATATTACCTTCGTTTACGTCAGCTATCGCTTTGCCAAAATTGATGACATAGGTAGTGTTTTTTTGGAGGCTATCTTTGAAATCTACAACCAGTGTTTTTTTGCTGGCTTTGTAGGTTGGTGGCTTTTCCTGGGCAGGACTGATGCTGATTTCCTGGAATGGGTTTTTAAGCGTAAAAAATTCATCAAAGTCGAGGCGTATTTGTTTTGCTGAAAAATTCCTCGTCATGTTTTCCGGCAAAGCTTTGATCAGTTTTGGTGGTGTCCGGTCTCTCGGTCCTCCCTGCGGTTTTTGCATGGCTGCGCAGCCCAAAAGTGCCGATACTATTAAAAGTAGTGATAGGTTTCTCAGAGAAAAAGCAGACTTTTTATTTAACGCCATTTTTAGCCCCTATAATTTAGTTTTATGTTTTTATGAAGATTATCCTGCCGGGATAAAAATAATTGATTTAAAAGGAAATAATGTAAAATATTGATAATGAGGTAAATATAATTTATTTGGATATGTGTACCATTAAAACTGATATATCAGATGGTGAAACCCCCGAAATGCGGGAGGCCTGGCCCAAAGTCCTTGGTTTTATTTTCATCAATTTCTCTCTTGCTTCTTTTGACAATGAAACCATCGTTTGATAGTTAAATTCCGGATCGATCTCTTTGTCCTCCATCTTGCGCATTTTTTCAACGATGTCTAATTCCTTTTCAAAATAACTCTCGTATTTGATTTTTATTTCAGCTTGCTCTATTGTTTCTTTATCATAGTTGTCCAGCAGATCTTTTAATGAGCGGTCGGCTTTCACCAGGTCATAGAGTGAGACCTGTGGTCGGGAAACCAGGTTGAATATTTTCACGTTTTGTGAAAGCGCCGCTGTTCCCAATTCTTCCAATAATGAATTTACACCTGCGGCTTCTATAGACACTGCTTTGGTGTACGCCACTATCTTATCTGAGTTATATATTTTTTGCTTTACCTTTTCTATTCGTTCGTCACTGATCAGACCGAGTTGGTGACCGATAGGGCTTAGTCGGATATCGGCATTGTCCTGGCGCAATAACAAACGGTGTTCGGCGCGTGAGGTAAACATGCGGTAAGGTTCTTCTGTGCCCTTGGTTACGAGATCGTCGATCAGCACCCCGATATAGGATTCGGATCGCTTCATGATCAATTCATGTAAGTTGTTTACTTTTTGATGCGCATTGATACCAGCGATAAAACCTTGCGATGCGGCCTCTTCATATCCCGTTGTGCCATTGATCTGTCCGGCAAAAAAAAGGTTACTTACCAATTTTGTTTCGAGTGTTAGGTCTAATTGGGTTGGCGGGAAATAGTCATATTCGATAGCATAGCCCGGTCTGAACATTTTTGCGTTTTCGAAGCCTGGTATCTGAATGAGTGCACGGTACTGAACATCTTCGGGTAGCGAGGTGGAAAAACCGTTTACATAAATTTCTACCGTATGCCAACCTTCTGGTTCGACAAAAATTTGATGACGATCTCGTTCGGCGAACCGATTGATCTTATCTTCGATGGAAGGGCAATACCTGGGGCCTAAACCCTTGATCCTGCCGGTAAACATTGGTGATTTTTCGAAGCCTTCTTTTAGCGTTTCATGAACCTTAGTATTCGTGTAGGTGATCCAGCAGCAACGTTGATCGGTTGGTAGTGGAACGTCAGTAAATGAAAAACGTCCGGGGTTTTCATCGCCCCATTGTTCCTCCATTAGGCTAAAGTTTAGCGTGCGACCATCAACGCGGGGTGGGGTACCGGTTTTCATTCTGCCTGCTTCAAATCCCAAGGTTACCAATTGCTCGGTCAATCCTGTGGCGGCTTTTTCTGCCGATCGTCCTCCGCCGAATCTCTTTTCGCCAATGTGCATTACGCCATTGAGGAATGTGCCATTAGTTAATACGACGGCATCGCAGGCAATTTCTATCCCTAGTGATGTTTTGACTCCCCTTATGGTATTGTTTTTTACGGTCAGTTCAGTGACCATATCCTGCCATATATCCACGTTCGGTGTGCGCTCCAATGCCAGACGCCATTCTTCTGCGAAACGCATTCTGTCATTCTGTGCCCGGGGGCTCCACATAGCAGGCCCCTTTGACAGATTAAGCATCCGGAATTGTATGGTGGTTTTGTCGGCTATGATTCCGGAGTAACCCCCCATAGCATCTATCTCGCGCACTATTTGGCCCTTTGCTACTCCACCCATAGCGGGGTTGCAGCTCATTTGGGCGATAGTTCCCATATTCATTGTAATAAGCAAAACGGACGAGCCCAGATTAGCGGCCGCAGCCGCTGCTTCGCATCCGGCGTGTCCGGCACCTACAACAATGACATCGTATTTCTTAAACATTTTTCCTCCATGTTCCACGTGGAACGTACAAATTTACTTCAATCTGCCGATGTTCCACGTGGAACTTTAAATAATGATACCAAAGCGACAAGCGACCAAACACCCTCTAATAGGATAAAAGGATAAAATTTAACCATCCAAGAGGCATAACAACACAAGCCGGCACCTATAAAATTGAGCGAACAATAGGCCCTGCTATCTGCTTTCATTTTTTTAGTCAAGTTGAGCATGAAGGCGATCAGCAATATAATTACACCAATAGAAGCGATGATGTCTGAAACTTTCATATCAGGCTTCGTTAAGCTCAGTAAGGGAGATCCACCTCATGCTTTTTTCATCCAGCAAACTGGTTAGGTCCTGTATGTTTTTGGCGAGGTCGTGGAGCCGGGCGTGATCATGCTGTACAGTATGGAGTTCGTCGGTAAGTAATTTGATCTTATTCTCCAACTCGGGTATCTCCTTATCGAGTGTCTGCAGCTCTTTTTGATCTTTAAAACCCAATTTGTTTTTTTTGACTGGAGCGGGTTTCTCTTCCTGGCGTGCCTGGGGTTGAACGGTTTTTGCCAGTTGCTTTTCTTGTTCTAATTCGTATCGGTAGGAAGAATAATTCCCGTTGAATATTCTAACCGAACCATTGCCTCCCATAATAAAGAGCTGGTCAGTTAAGCGGTCGAGTAAATACCTATCGTGCGATACAAGCATCAATACACCTGAATAATTGGTCAGAAACTCTTCAAGAACATTGAGGGTGTCGATATCCAGGTCATTAGTGGGCTCATCCAGTATCAGGAAGTTGGGGTTCGTAATCAGAATCTGCAGCAATTGGAGGCGTTTTTTCTCACCACCGCTCAGGTTGGCGATAAAACCATATTGCTTTTTCGGCGGGAAAAGGAACAGTGTAAGTAGGGCTGAAGCTGATATGGTTTTGCCGTCTGCCATCGTAATAAATTCTGCGATGTTTTTTACTACGTCAATTACCCTTTCATCGTCCTTAAATACGATACCAGCCTGGTGAAAATAGCCCAGTACTGTAGTTTCGCCTTTGATCACTTCACCGCTATCTGGCGTAATATTACCAGTGATGAGGTTAAGCAGCGTTGATTTGCCGCTGCCGTTCTTCCCGGCAAGGCCAATACGGTCTCCTTTTTTGAATACATAATTGAAATCTTCGATAAATGTATGCCCGCTAAAACCTTTATTCAGGTGATGCAATTCGATGATCTTATTACCCTGCCTCGAAGTTTTTACGCTTAATTCAACCTTGGCATTCGGCCCGGCAAGTTTGGTTTTTTCTTCCAGCTCGTAAAAAGCGTTGATCCGGCCTTTTGATTTTGTTCCGCGTGCCTGTGGTTGGCGCCGCATCCATTCCAATTCCTTTTTTAATAAGTTGGAGTTTTTTTGAAATTGAGCTTCCAATGTCGCATCGCGTTCAGCTTTCTTTTCCAAATAATAGCCATAGTTTCCTTTGTAGTCGAATATTTTGCCATTATCGATCTCCATGATCTCATTACAAACATTATCCAGGAAATAGCGGTCGTGGGTTACCATCAGCAGGGTTTTATTTCCTTCGGTCATTAGCTTTTCAAGCCACTCGATTGTATCAATATCGAGGTGATTCGTCGGCTCGTCCAATAAATATAGATCGGGTTCTTCAATAAGCAGCTTGGCCAGAGCAAGCCGTTTTTTTTGTCCGCCTGATAAAGTGCTGATACTTTGATTGAGATGGTGTATATCCAGGCGCCCTAAAATAGTTTTGATATTATATTCATATTCCCAGGCATTGAGATCGCTGATCTCCTCGGTGATCTTATCGATCGCTTTGGTGTTATCAGGTTCATTTTCAAGCAATTCCTCATATTTCCTGATCAATTGTTGCTGTTTGTTCTCTGAATGGAAAATATAGTCGCTGATGGTATGGGCTTTCTCAAATGATGGATCTTGTTCAAGATAACCGATGCGCAGGTCTCTTGCCTGAACGATCTTTCCTTCTGTAGGCAAAAACTTTCCGGCCATCAATTTCAGTAAAGTTGATTTGCCGGCACCATTGATACCTACCAGGGCTACCCGCTGCCCGCGGTTGATGCCAATGCTTAGATTTTTAAATAACCAATGGTCATGAAATGAATGTCCGAGGTTTTCGGAAGATAGGTAAGTACTCACGCTAATAATTTTATTCGTTCTGAAGAATGTACAAATATACCTTCTTCTGTCTTTAACGATTGTTTAAACATCGCACGGGCTACGGTTGCGGCCGGTATACTGCGGTATTTATTTAGCTTACCTATCAGTAAAGGATTGACCGCAGTCATGAGCGTTATTGCAAAACGCTCCATCGGCCTCGATTCCTGGCGGTTTCCCGTTAATATAGAGGGCTCGTAAATATGCAAACATTTGATGCCGGTTCGCTTTATTGCCTCCTCTATTTCGCCTTTCATTCTTGAATAAAAATTCGAAGACTTTGGATCTGCACCTAAAGCCGAAACCAGATGATAATGCATTACCTGGTTTTCAACCGCGATCTGCGCTAATTGCAAGGGATATTCGTAATCAATTTTGCGGTATTGCGTCAGGTCTGGTGTTTTTTTCCGGGTCGAACCCAGGCAACAAAACACAGCATGCCCGGTAATTAAAGCCTGGTGATCTTCCAGATGATCAAAATCGAGGATAACTTGCACCAGCTTTTTGTGGGTTACCAGCAATTGCTTTCTAACCAGTACCACTACCTCGTCATATTGGGGCGAAACCAACAACTGTTCCAACAGGCTACTGCCAATTAGTCCGCTTGCGCCTGCAATTACTGCTTTATATGGCATGTTTATTGTAATTTCAGGCAAAAATACACAATATCAGACGATGGAATAGAAATTGTATGTTTAAACATGTAAACAAGTAAAAAGAGGGAACTCAACAAAATGAAAAAGATTTTTTACCCTGCAAACGAGCGGGGACACAGCGATCTTGGTTGGTTACAGTCTGATTTTTCATTCAGCTTCGGGCCATGGTACAACCCAGAGAAGGTACACTTTGGCACTTTGCGGGTATTGAATGATGACACGATAGCACCGGCAAAAGGGTTTGGTATGCATCCCCATGATAATATGGAGATCATTACGGTCATGCTTTCCGGTACGCTCGAACATCGCGACAGCATGGGAAATATCGGGCAGATCAAAGCCGGGGAGGTTCAGGTGATGTCGGCAGGAACGGGTATCATGCACTCCGAATACAACCCTTCTAAAACCGAGGAGGCTAAATTATTTCAAACCTGGATATTTCCAAAGCAAAGAGATATTGAGCCCAGGTACGATCAAAGGAGTTTTACAGAAAACCTGAAAGTTAACGAATTGACTACGGTTGTTTCTGGCGATAAAGATGCAAGCACTTTATTTATTAATCAGGATGCTGCTATTTCATTTGGCGATTTTGAACCCGGAAATAAAATTACCTATACCGTAAAAACTCCCGGTAATGGTACTTATGTATTACAGGTTGAAGGCGAATCGGAAATTGATGGCAGTACGCTAAACAAAAGGGATGCAATTGGTGTTTATGATACAGGTTCATTCACCATTGATACCAAATCGTTTTCGCGCCTGCTGATCATTGAAATTCCAATGAGATAAATCAGGCTGTCGCTTTGGGTTTAATGTTTTGATCCGTTAAAACAATTTGATTTTCAATTGTTTAACATAAAAACAATCCATGGCTGACGAAGTGTTGAAAGGATGGCGGGGATGGTTCGCAGAAAGCGGCGAGCAGCTATCATTTTTAAAAGTTTTTTTCCGGAACCTGTTCAGGTCTGGTTTTGAATGGTCTGAGTTTGTTCGGCAGTGTTACGAGATCGGATACAAATCGTTTACACTGGTAGGTACCACAGCATTTATCATGGGGTTGGTTTTAGCGCTACAGCTGAGGCCAACCCTTATTGGTTTTGGTGCGGAGAGCATGTTACCAAAGTCGCTTGCGGTTTCGATTGTTAAGGAAATCGGACCTGTGATCACGGCGATCATTTGTGCTGGAAAGATAGCCTCAGGCATAGGAGCCGAGTTGGGCAGCATGAAAGTCACCGAACAGATCGATGCCATGGAGGTGTCGGGTGCAAATCCTGTCCAATATCTGGTAGTAACCCGAATTCTGGCTACAATAGCCATGGTACCGCTACTCACGCTATTAGGCGACGTTTTGGGGCTGCTTGGTGGATTTTTGGCCATCAACGTTAACGGCAATGTTAGCCTCTTCCTTTATTTTAATAAATGTATCGCCTCACTTGGGTTTAGTGATCTGCTACCCGCTTTTATCAAAACTATATTTTTTGGATTCGTTATTGGGTTTATAGGCTGTTACAAAGGATATAATTCTAATAAAGGCACAGAGAGTGTAGGATTAGCAGCCAACTCAGCGGTTGTGGCGGCTTCGCTTTGGATATTCATTATTGATGCTATTGTTGTTCAGGTAAGCAACATTATAATTTATTGATAAGATGCGTCATACTGAATCAGAAAAAACAGTTAAAAAAAATGTGCGATCTGCCGGCAAGGGTGAAGAGGTAATTTATGTCCATGGACTTAAAAAGTCTTTTGGCAAAAAAGATGTATTAAAGAATATCAATTTCGAAGTCAATAAAGGTGAGAATGTAGTGGTATTGGGAAAATCCGGGTCCGGAAAATCTGTGATCATTCAATGCCTGGTTGGGATGATCACTCCGGATGAAGGGGAACTGAGGGTTTTTGGCGAAGAAGTTTCAACTTTGACGGAAAAGCAACTAAAAAAACTTCGGATAAGGATCGGTTTCCTTTTTCAAAGTGGCGCTCTATATGACTCGATGACCGTGCGTGAAAACATGCAATTTCCGCTCATACGCATACTGAAGTTGAACGATCAAAACGAGATTGATAAGCGTGTTGAAGAAGTATTGAAGAGTGTTGGCTTACTTGATTCGATCGATAAGATGCCCTCAGATCTTTCGGGAGGAATGCGTAAACGCGCCGGTTTGGCGCGTACGCTGGTTGTAAATCCTGAGTTGATGCTTTATGATGAACCGACCACAGGCCTCGACCCGATTACATCACGCGAGATCAGTAACCTGGTGCTGGAGATACAAAAAAAATATAAAACCACTTCGATCATCATTACCCACGACATGGAATGTGCCGCTATTACAGCCGACCGTGTTTTAGTTTTGAACGACGGAGAATTTATTGCCGAAGGCAGCTTTGAAGAGGTTAAAAATTCAAAAGATGAATTCGTGAGTTCTTTTTTTAAATAAAAGATATGAAAACCACATCGGGACAAAAGATACGGACGGGCGTATTTGCAATGGCTGGATTAGCTGTGCTGGTATTAGCAATATTCTTTATTGGGAATAAAAAAGGATTGTTCTCAGATACATTTCATGTTCATGGATTGTTTAAGGATGTAAACGGCTTGCAGGTTGGCAATAATGCCCGTTTTGCCGGTATTAACGTTGGCGTGGTAGAAAACATAGCGATAGTGAATGACACTACTGTAAAGGTTATTCTGTCATTGAATGAAAACGTTAGAAAGTTTATAAAAAAGGATGCCAAGATCGCTATTGGCAGCGATGGTTTGATGGGCGACAAGCTGGTTATTATTTCGCCGGGCGGTGCCACAACGTCGCAGGAAGTTAAAAATGGGGATCAGCTTGTTGGTGTTAATCCTTTTGATGTTGACAAAATGATCAAAAAAATTACCGGGATCGCTGACGATGCCGGCACGCTGATATCCGGACTTTCACAGATCGTCGACAAAGTGAACCATGGTAAGGGAAGCATTGGCAGATTGCTGAATAATGATAAAATGGCCCGGGATATTGAGGGAACCATGAGCCAGGCCAAAAGCACTATTGCCAATGTGCATGCCACCACGACAACTTTAAATACCGATCTGAAAGCCGCTCAGGATAATTTTCTTTTAAAGGGTTTCTTCAATAAGAAGAAAAAGAAAGAACTGAAAGCCAAACAGGACTCGATCAAAAAGCTACAGAAAGACTCTGCCGCCAGGGCACAACAGAGCTCCGCAAAGCAATAAAAAAGCCCCGGTTTTAGCGGAGCTTTTTATGGATATTGTTTGTCCCGGTGTTAAAGATATTTGGTCAGTTCTGGCGAAAGAGGAGTAACGTTAGAACGAAACCGGTGGATCAATTTACCATTTTCGTCGACCAGGAATTTTTCAAAGTTCCATCCCACGTCGCCGGTAATACCTTCGGGATTTGGTGCGCTGATCAGGTATTTGAACAATGGCGTAATATCATCACCCTTTACGCTTACTTTTTCACTTAGCGGGAAAGTAACGCCATAATTTTTCTGGCAGAACGATTTTATCTCGGTTGCATTGCCGGGTTCCTGCTGGCCAAAATTGTTTGCCGGAAAACCAACAACTACCACTTTACCTTTATACTGTTCAGAAAGTTTTTGAAGCTCGGCATACTGTGGTGTAAAACCACATTTGGAAGCTGTGTTAACGATCAATACTTTCTTGCCTTTGTATTTTGCGAGAGAAAATGATTCACCATCAATGCTTTTTAATTGAAAATCGTACACCGAAGTCGGTGTAACGAATAAAATGGTTGCTAATAACATTAATATTTTCATAACGATAAAAAATTTGATTTCAGCTTTTGTTGCGTAAAGTTAAAGCTATTAATCTGCTTTCGGCTGGGGCAACTATCTGCCTTATGTAAAATTTCTTTTGCTTAAATACTCGTCTTCCTTAGCGGTCATCTGCCTCTTGTTGGTGGGGGTTTTGTCTTTATAACCAAGCAAATGCAATGCGCCATGGATCATAACACGATGAAGTTCATTGGTTTCGCCAGTGTCGAATTGGGCAGCATTTTCGCGAATGCGGTCTATAGAAATAAAAATATCACCTTCAATTACTCCTTTTTGTTCGGAGTTATCAAAGGTGATAATATCGGTATAAGTATCGTGATCGAGGTATTGCTGATTGATTTTCAGCAAATAACTATCGTTACAAAAAATGTAGTTGATTTCGTGTAGTTTATAACCCTCGGCTGCAATGGTTTCTTTGATCCACGCTTTTAAAGGATTTTTATTTTTCAGATGATAACTAATGTCTTGTACAAAAAAATGGATAGCGGGCATCAGATCTTAAAATGAAGTTCGACTTCATTTCCACGGGAATTGAAAATACACTGGTCTGCAAGTTGTTTTACAATGAATACACCTCTCCCGGTGAGGTTTTCAAGATTTTCATCAGCAGTTGGATCCGGTAAATGATCGTAATCAAAACCTGCACCTTCGTCGGTAACCGTCCAGATCACGCGTTTTGACTCAACTTCGGCGTTTACAATCACCTTTTTGCTTTCGTCCAATTTATTGCCATGTACAATAGCATTGATGGCTATTTCATTCAGGCAGGTCATCATATTAGCAAAAGTGTCTTCGCTTACATGATGCTTATCAGCAATTTGCTCGATGAGGTTTTCCAGCAACGTTATGCTCTCCGGTTTTGACGGAAGCTGTAAAGTATAAAGTTCGCTGGTTTGAACGTTTGCTTCTTGCATACTAATGGGCATTAAGTTGATCAAAGTAAGATTTTATTTTTTGTTTATAATACAAATTAAGTGCCGGAGATACAGTCCTAATCTGTTCGGTTTGTTTTTCGCTTTTTTGCTGATAATCCTGTAATGCTTTAATGTATCCCGGAGGCAGATCCTTTCCAGCATTGCTTTCGCGCTGCTGATCCTGTTCTTGTTGCCGCTCAGCTTTCTCAGCTTCAAGTAACC
>Ga0164296_1001122_pt1 | contig 29595 bp, 40 predicted proteins | sample GEODES057metaG_FD_113533 | JGI IMG/M metagenome (GOLD analysis project Ga0164296, IMG submission 113533) | Dystrophic lake water microbial communities from Trout Bog Lake, Wisconsin, USA - GEODES057 metaG | ecosystem: Environmental > Aquatic > Freshwater > Lake | place: USA: Trout Bog Lake...
ATAACGTCGCGCTGGAAATCACTCTGCACACCCCGGTGGCCATGGAAAAGGGCCTGCGTTTTGCCATCCGCGAGGGCGGCAGAACTGTCGGCGCCGGCACCATCAGCGAAATCATCAAGTAAGAAAGTCAACATCACTTCGATCTTTGAAGGACGAGGATAAGGGGAGCGGAAAAGCTCCCCGACATCCGGAAAGAAATTATGGCAGGACAGAGAATCAGAATTCGGCTGAAGGCGTACGACTACCGCGTACTGGATACTTCAACCGGTGAAATCGTAGAAACCGCGCGCCGCACCGGCGCACAGGTGGCGGGACCGATTCCGTTGCCGACGATGAAGAACAAATATTGCGTTCTGCGTTCACCGCACGTGGACAAGAAGTCGCGCGAGGCATTTGAGATCCGCACGCACAAGCGTCTGATCGACATCCTCGAGCCGACGCAGCAGACCGTGGATGCGTTGATGAAGCTGGATTTGCCGGCGGGCGTCGACGTTGAAATCAAGACCGTCAGCAAGTAGCTGACGAAACAGAAGTACCGGCAGTGCGCGAACGATGCGCATGATGAGGAGAGGACGATATGGGCGTAGTTGGAATTATCGGCAAGAAGATTGGCATGACGCAGGTGTTTGACGAAAAGGGCGATGTGCACCCGATTACGGTGCTGCAGGCCGGCCCCTGTGTTGTGACCCAGCGCAAGACGGCGACCCGCGACGGATATGACGCGGCGCAGCTTGGCCTGGTGGAGTTTGTGAAGGCGTCGAAAGTGACCAAGCCGCAGGCCGGCCACTTTGCAAAGTCCAGCGCACCTCCGGTGAAGATTATCCGCGAGTTCCAGATTGAAGAAGCTGCTCCCGCTGCAGAAGGCGAAGAGAGCACCGGCGTGAAGGCCGGCGACCGCATTCTGGTCGACATCTTCGCGGACGACAAATTTGTGGACATAGCCGGCACCAGCAAGGGCCGTGGATTTTCCGGTGTTGTGCGTCGCCATGGATTTGGCGGCGGACCGAAGTCACACGGACATATGTTCCAGGTGCAGGGCTCGATTGGCGCGTCTTCGTTCCCGTCGCGCGTGTTTCCGGGCCAGCGTATGCCGGGCCACTTCGGCGACGAGCGCATCACGGTACGCAACCTTCGCATCCGCGGGATTGATCTGGAAGACAACCTGCTGATGGTGGAAGGCGCGGTTCCGGGAGCCAAGAACGGGTACGTGTTCATCACCAAGGCAAAGGCACCACCGCGCGAGCGTCGTGGATTTGCAGGCGCCGGTACGGTGGATCCGCTGAAGGCATCGAAGAAGGCTTCAGCCGGTAAGAAGAAGTAACTCCGGAAAGAATTGAGTCCGGACCAAAAGTAAAGATTCAGGGTTGCAGAAGAGAGTAACGACGATGGCAAAGACAGATGTACTCAATCTCGAGGGGAAAGTGGTTGGCTCGCTGGAGCTGGCCGATGAAGTTTTCTCCGCTGAGGTCAACGAGGCGCTGCTGTGGGAAGCGGTAAAGCACTACCGTGCCGCACTGCGCCAGGGCACGCACGCGACCAAGAACCGCAAGCTGGTTTCCGGTTCGGGCAAAAAGCTGTGGAAGCAGAAGGGCACCGGCCGCGCACGTGTGGGTTCGGTCCGCTCCCCGCTCTGGCGGCATGGCGGCACCGTTCACGGACCGCAGCCGCGCAGCTACGACTACGCCTTCCCGCGCAAGAAGCTGCTGGGTGCGTTGCGCTCGGCGCTGGCTGCGAAGCTGGCAGACGGCAAGCTGACCGTGGTGGATTCTCTTGACCTGAAGCAGGCCAAGAGCAAGCTCTACCGCACTGCGCTTGACAAGCTGGATGCGAAGAAGACCGCGCTGCTGGTGGAAACGGGCAAGGACCTGACCGAAGCGTTGTACCTGGGCTCGCGCAACCTAGCCGGTGTGGAACTGGTTCTGGGCGCCGAAGTCCACCCCTATGACTTGCTGCGCTACGACCGCGCCATCTTCACCAAGGGTGCGATTGAGCAGCTGCAGGCATCGCTCAAGAAGAACCTTTCGCAGCGCAAGAAGAGCGCGAAGGAGGTTGCATAATGGCGACCCTGTATACGATTATCCGCCGCCCGCTGATTACTGAAAAAGCGCTGGGCGTAAAGGAAACCGAAGGCACGCTGGTTTTTGAAGTGGCCGCAAACGCGACCAAGACCGAAGTGAAGCAGGCGGTAGAGACGCTGTTCAAGGTAAAGGTCTCCACCGTGCGCACGCTGAACTACGTAGGCAAGGAGCGCCGCCGCGGCAAGTTTACCGGCTACCGCCCCGACTGGAAGAAGGCGTATGTTCGCCTGCGTGCCGGTGAAAAAATGCCGGATTACGTCAACAACCTGTAGGGCTTGAACGCGGAAAATTTCCGCAGGCAGGCAAGAGAATTTGAGCAGCAAGACAGCTAGTTAGTGAGAAACAACCATTCCGATTAAGACATTTAGACCGATCACGCCGACGCTACGCTTTCAGACAAAGCTGGTGAATGATGATCTGACGACCGACCGGCCGCACAAGCCGCTGCTGGCAGTGAAGCAGCGCACCGGCGGCCGCCGCAACTCGGGCGACCTGACCATGCGCCATCACGGCGGCGGTCACAAGCAGAAGCTTCGCTTGATTGACTTCAAGCGCGACAAGTACGGCGTACCGGGCCGCGTGGCGACGATCGAATATGATCCCAACCGCAGCTCGCGCATTGCGCTGGTGCATTACCTGGACGGCGAGAAGCGCTACATCATCCAGCCGGTTGGCCTGAAGGTCGGCCAGACGGTGATGAGCGGACCGGAAGCCGATATTTTGATCGGCAACGCGCTGCCGCTGAAGAACATCCCCGCCGGCACCACGGTACATAACGTGGAGCTACGGCCGGGCAAGGGCGCGCAGATGGTGCGCTCGGCCGGTTCCTCGGCACAGCTGGTGGCCAAAGAGGGCGATTATGCCCTGCTGAAGCTGCCCTCCGGCGAGACCCGCAAGGTGCTGGTGGATTGCATGGCGACCGTGGGCCAGGTGGGCAACACCGACCACGAGAACGTGTCCATCGGCAAGGCGGGACGCAACCGCTGGAAGGGCATCCGCCCGACCAACCGCGGTGTCTCAATGAACCCGGTTGACCACCCGCACGGCGGTGGTGAAGGTAAGACCTCTGGCGGTCGTCACCCGGTGACGCCGTGGGGCCAGCCGACACGCGGCTACAAGACGCGCAACAACAAGCGGACCGATTCGTTTATCGTCAGCCGCCGCAGCAAGTAGTACACAGGCAGTTTGGATTTACAGGAGCTTTGAATGCGTTCGACAAAAAAGGGCCCGTTTATTGACGGGCATCTGATGACGAAGATCAACGTGCTGAACCAGGCGAACGACAAGAAGGTCGTACGCACCTGGTCGCGCCGCTCGACCATCCACCCGGACATGGTGGGCCACACTCTGGCAGTGCACAACGGACGGAAGTTTATCCCTGTGTATGTGACCGAGAACATGGTGGGCCACAAGCTGGGCGAGTTTGCAGCGACACGCACGTTCAAGAGCCACTCGGCCAAAGCAGCGGAAACCACTGCGAAACCGAAATAGGTTCGGCAGCGACACGAGATTTTTGAAGGAAGAATAGACATGGCACAGGCAGCAGAAACAATTCGGGAATTCCGGGCAGAAGCGCGGTTTCAGCGGGTAAGCCCGCAGAAGGCGCGTCTGGTGCTCAACCTGATCAAGGGCCGCTCGGTGGAAGAGGCGTTGACTACGGTGGCATTCACGCGCAAACGTGTTGCTCCGCTGGTGGAGAAAGTGCTGCGTTCGGCTCTGCAGAACGCCAACTACCTGAGCCAGGAACGTGGTCTGGACGTGGACGTGGACAACCTCTACGTGAAGTCGGCGATTGCCAACGAAGGCCCGCGCATGAAGCGTATCCGCCCGGCCCCGATGGGCCGCGCCTTCCGCTACCAGCGCAGACTGGCGCACATCATCGTCACCGTTGCCGAGAAGACTGACGGCAAGGCTGGCCTGGTGACGCGTGTGGACGATGACGCAGCCGAAGCACCGGCGGCAAAGTCGGCAGCAAAGAAGACCGCAGCCAAGAAGCCGGCCGCCAAGAAGGCAGCCGCAAAGAAAGCTCCGGCCAAGAAGAAGTAAGCGGCAGGCGTTGGATTGGCAAGCGGGTTTGTCGCAAGAGATTTGCAAGCAGGTTTCGTCGTAAGAGAAGTTCAGGCAGTACGAGCGAAGGTTTAAGAAGGACACAGGGGTAACGTATGGGTCAGAAAGTCCAACCTTATGGATTCCGGCTTGGCATCAACAAGCCGTGGAAGTCGCGCTGGTTTGTAGAGCGTGACTACGACAAGCTGCTGGTGGAAGACGTCCACCTGAAGCAGGAGCTGCGTGAAAAGCTGAAGGCCGCCGGCGTCAGCTCGGTGGAGATTGAGCGTCCGGGTAACAAGCTGCGCCTGATGATCCGCACGGCACGTCCGGGCATTATCATCGGCCGCAAGGGCGCCGAGATCGACAAGCTGAAGGCAGACATCCAGAAGCGCACCAACCGCGAGGTGTTCATTGACATCCTCGAGGTGAACAAGCCTGAGCTGGATGCGCAGCTGGTGAGCGAGAACATCGCATTGCAGCTGGAAAAGCGCGTCAGTTTCCGCCGCGCCATGCGCAAAGCGGTTGACTCGGCACTGCGTTTCGGTTGCAAGGGCATCAAGGTCCGCGTTTCGGGCCGCCTGAACGGCAATGAAATCGCGCGTTCGGAGTGGTATCTGCAGGGACGTCTGCCGCTGCACACGCTGCGCGCCGACATCGACTACGGATTTTCTGAAGCGCACACCACCTACGGCATCATCGGCGTGAAGACGTGGATTTACCGTGGCGACATTTACGAGCAGAAGAAGCGCCGCGATCCGAAGGTCACCGCAGGCGTGTTCTAAAAAGATTGGTTGTAACAAGATTCAGAAATTGAAGTTCGAGAATTTGAGGAACGCATTATGTTGATGCCAAAGAAAGTAAAGTTCCGGAAGGTGCAGAAGGGCCGCAACTGCGGCAAGGCCTGGCGCGGGTCGGAACTGGCCTTCGGCGATTATGGCCTGAAGGTCCTGGAGCCTGGATTTATCACCGACCGGCAGATTGAAGCAAGCCGCGTGGCCATGACGCGCTTTATCAAGCGCGGCGGCAAGATCTGGCTGCGTGTGTTTCCTGACAAGCCCATCACCAAGAAGCCGGCTGAAGTCCGTATGGGATCCGGCAAAGGTGCACTGGACCACTGGGTTGCCGTGGTGAAGCCGGGCAAGCTGCTGTTTGAGATGGAAGGCGTAGCGCCGAACATCGCGCAGGAAGCCATGCGCCTGGCATCGAACAAGCTGCCGCTGAAGACGCGTTTTGTGCAGCGCCCCAACATGAAGGCCGAGGTGGCCTCGTAGCAGATGTTACGCCCGCAGCAGAGATGCGAGGGCAATTGAAGGACACGGATAACTATGGAACTCGATAAGATTCGCGGTTTGAGCGACGACGAACTGAAACTTCAGGAACGGCAGGCAGCCGAACAGCTGTTCCGCCTGCGCTTCCAGTCCAAGCTGGGCCAGAACGAAGGCGTAAAGAAGCAGCGCGCGCTGAAGCTGGACCTGGCGCGCTTCAAGACGATTGCGCGCGAGCGCGAACTGGGCATCCTGCACACTGCAGCCCCGGCGAAGGCCGAAAAGCCCGCCAAGGCCGCCAAGGCAGAGGCCGCTGCTGAACCAGTAGCCGCGCCCAAGAAGAAGGCCGCAGCAAAGTCCACGAAGGCAAAGAAGGGGACGGAATAAGCCATGACCGAAACGACAGCAGTAGCGCAGTCGCGCAGGAATGAAAAGGTCGGCCAGGTGGTCTCCACCAAGATGCAGAAGACCATCGTGGTTGAAGTGGAGATGCGCAAGGCGCACCCGAAGTACAAGCGCGTGATCAAAACCAACAAGAAGTTCTACGCGCATGACGAACAGAACTCGGCGCGTGTGGGCGATGTGGTCCGCATCCGCGAGAGCCGGCCGCTGAGCAAGCTGAAGCGCTGGCAGCTGGAAGAGATTGTCCGCCGTTCGTCGTTGGCGCAGTTGCCCGACGCACCGGAAGTTGCCGCGGCGAGCAAGTAAGCCAGCCGTATTTGAAAGCATTGAGAGCCGGCCGCGCCGGCAAGAGTTTGTAAGGAGATACAAAGATGTCAGTGCAGATGAGAACAATTCTCGAGGTGGCCGACAACTCTGGCGCCCGCAAGCTGCAGGTAATTCTGCCGCTCGGTGGCGGTCTGGGTAAGAAGGCCGGTCTCGGCGATATCGTGACCGCAGCGGTGAAGGAAGCTTCGCCGGATGGCACGGTGAAAAAGGGCAAAGTGGTCAAGGCCGTCATTGTCCGCCTTCACAAAGAAGCACGTCGCCGCGACGGAACCTACATCCGCTTTGACCAGAACGCAGCGGTGGTCATCAACGACGCCGGCGAACCGGTGGGCACGCGCGTCTTCGGTCCAGTGGCCCGCGAACTGCGCGACAAGAAATTTTTGAAGATTGTTTCACTGGCCCCGGAAGTCATCTAGTCCGCGAGCCATGCCGGTAACGACAGGCAACCAAGAGGAAGTGAGAGAGAAGCATGAACATTCAACGCAATGACACCGTGCAGGTGATCGCGGGCCGCGACAAGGGCAAGCAGGGACGCGTTCTGCGCGTCATCAAAGACACCGACCGCGTTCTGGTCGAGCACGTGATGATGGTGAAGAAGAACGTACGCCCGAATCCGCAGAAGAACATCAAGGGCGGCATCGCCGAGCAGGAAGCGCCGATTGCGGTATCGAACATTATGCTGGTGTGCCCGAGCTGCGGTCCGGTGCGCGTTGGCTACAAGGCCGACGGCGACGTGAAGGTCCGTATCTGCCGCAAGTGCGGCAACAACATCGCCGGCAAGAAGAAGTAAGCAAACCCGTTCAGCGAAGTCGGCTGAACCAACAGCAGGCAACGGTACACGGGGCGAGAAACAAAAAACAACGACCCACTCCGAGACCCTGGGAAAGAGCAAAACGAAATGGCAGCGAGACTGAAGGAAAAGTACAACAAGGAAATCAAGGCCGCCCTGCAGAAGGAACTGGGCCTGACCAACACGATGGCTGTGCCGCGCCTGGAGAAGATTGTCCTGAACATGGGACTGGGCGAAGCGACGCAGAACTCGAAACTGCTGGACCCGTTGATTGCGGATCTGGCGGCGATTGCCGGCCAGAAGCCGGTGCCGACCAAGGCGAAGAAATCCATCGCAGCCTTCAAGGTGCGTGCCGGCCAGTCGATTGGCGCCATGGTGACGTTGCGCGGCGACACGATGTACGAATTTCTGGACCGCCTGATTGCCGTGGCCCTGCCGCGTGTGCGCGATTTTCGCGGTGTCTCCAGCAAAAGCTTTGACGGCCGCGGCAACTACACGCTCGGCCTGCGCGACCAGCTGATCTTCCCCGAGATAGATTACTCGAAGGTGGAGAAGCTGAAGGGATTGAACGTGACGATTGTGACCACGGCGAGCGACGATAACTCTGCCCGTGCGCTGCTGAAGCTTTTTGGTATGCCGTTCCGGACTGCATAAGCCGGAGGCAAGGAAACAGGGTCCGCAAGGGCCAGGGAAGGAACCAGAGGGAATTATGGCAACAACTGCAAAGAGAGTAAAAGACGCACGCAAGCCGAAGTTCAGCTGCCGCAAACACAACCGTTGCCAGCTGTGCGGACGTCCGCGCGCGTTCCTGCGCAAGTTCGGCATCTGCCGTCTGTGCTTCCGTGCACTGGCGCTGAAGGGTGAAATCCCCGGCGTTGTGAAGTCGAGCTGGTAGCAGCCGGCGCGCCTGGCCGATGGCAGCGCGCACAACAGATTCGCCCGACGGGCCGCAAGGCCGCAAGGGCAAACAACATTCCCGCAGGTTCTCTTGCCGCAAGTTGGGCGGGAGCGAACGGGGAATGGAGGAGAAACGATGCAATTGACTGATCCGGTAGCCGATTTTCTGACGCGCATTCGCAATGCGATCCGCGCGCGTCACCAGAAGCTGGATGTTCCCGCCTCGAAGCTGAAGACGGAGATCGCCCGCATTCTGAAAGAGGAAGGCTACATCCAGAACTACAAGGCCGTTGAAGAAAACGGACACAAGGTGCTGCGCGTGTACCTGAAGTACAGCGCCAGCAATGAAGCAGTGATCTGCGACCTCGAGCGCATCTCGCGTCCCGGCTGCCGTGTGTATGTTGGCCGCGACGAGATTAAGCGCGTGCAGGGCGGTCTGGGAATTTCCATCCTGACCACGCCCAAGGGCGTGATGACCGGACGGCAGGCGCGGCGCGAAGGCGTCGGCGGCGAGATTCTCTGCCAGGTCTGGTAATCGGAGAGCTGTAGGAATTTTTACCCGTGGCCAGAGATGGCTGCATGGCTGCAGTGGAACGCAGCGTGAAAACGCTGGCGGGACTCGCAAGCCGCAAAGAAGGAATTGAGCAATGTCGCGAATTGGAAAAAAGCCGATTGACCTGCCCAAGGGCGTCAAGTACACGGTGAACGGCAACACGGTGCTGGTGGAAGGCCCCAAGGGCAAAGTGGAAGCGCTGCTGCCGCATGGCATCCATCTGGTGGAAAAAGACGGCGTGCTGACGGCCGAGCGTGAGAACGACTCCTACGCCGCAGTGCATGGTCTGGCGCGCGCCCTGCTGTTCAACGCAGTGGAAGGCGTGACCAAAGGCTGGGCAAAGGAACTGGACATCGTCGGCATTGGATACCGCGCGGAGCTGAAGGGCAAGAACGTGGTCGTGCTGACGCTCGGCTACTCTCACCCGATTGAAGTGCCACTGCCCACCGGTATCGAAGTGACCATCGACCCGAAGCAGACGCACCTGACGGTAAGCGGCATCGACCGGCAGAAGGTCGGCCAGGTGGCTGCAGACATTCGTTCACTGCGCAAGCCCGATCCATACAAGAACAAGGGCGTGCGTTACAGCGACGAGAAACTGAAGAAGAAGGCCGGCAAGACCGGCGCGAAGTAAACCGAACGGGGCCGGAGGCCGGCTCCGCTGATAGGAAGGCAAAGAGATGATTGCACAGACACAACGCAACGTGGTTCGCAAGCGCGTACACAAACGCATTCGCCAGAAGGTGAGCGGCACTGCCGTTCGTCCGCGGCTGAACATTTACCGCTCGGTCAACCACATCTACGCACAGCTGATTGACGATGTCGCAGGCGTGACCATCGCATCGGTCTCCAGCAAAGGTGCCAAGATCAAGACCGGCGGCAATGTGGCGGCGGCGAAGGAAATCGGCAAGCTGATTGCGGAAAAGGGCCAGGAAAAAGGCGTGAAGTCGGTGGTATTCGACCGCGGCGGCTACCTGTACCACGGCCGCGTCAAAGCTCTGGCAGATGCAGCCCGCGAAGCTGGGCTCGAGTTCTAACGCGGCAACGCAAACCGGGCCGCGAGCCCGAATACATTCTGTAGTTCAGAAGCATCACGAAGGAATACGCAATGGCGATGTTGAAGAAAAAGCTCGACTCAAACAAGTTCAACCTGAAAGACCAGGTTGTCTCCATCAACCGCGTGACCAAGGTGGTCAAGGGCGGCAAGAACATGTCGTTCGCGGCGCTGGTGGTGGTGGGCGATCCGGACGAGGGCGTTGTCGGCTACGGCTCGGGCAAGGCCAAGGAAGTTCCGCAGGCCATCCGCAAGGGCATTGAGTCGGCGAAGAAGAACCTGGTGCGCATCCACCGCACCGAGCACACCATACCGCACCAGGTGCTGGGCCGTTTCGGCTCCGGCCAGGTGCTGCTGAAGCCGGTGCCGGAAGGCACGGGCGTCATTGCCGGCGGCGCAGTGCGCGCGGTGATGACCTCGGCAGGCGTGCAGAACGTGCTGACCAAGAGCCTGGGCTCGGCGAACCCGCACAACGTCATCAAGGCGACATTTGATGCGTTGCTGCAGCTGCGTAACCGCGAAGAAGTTGCAGCTCTGCGTGGCAAGCAGGTTCACGAACTCTAGTAGGAACTGCAACAAGAACGAGAGCAAGACTCAGGAATTAAAAGGACACTGTGATGGCCGCAAAGACAATGATCAAGATCCAGTACTTCCGCTCGAAGATCTGCACGCCGAAGAAGCACAAAAAGGTTGTGGTGGGTCTGGGCTTCACGCGCCTGAACCAGATTGTGGAGCGCGAGGACACACCGTCCATCCGCGGCATGATTGCGGCGATTCCGCACCTGGTGCGGGTGGTCGAGTAACGCACGGATTGACGAGTAACGAAATTTTAAAAGCGAGTCGGGAACTATCCCGGCGTTGAGCGAGGAAAAACATGGCAACAAATCTATCGAATCTGCGGGCACCCAAGCAGGCCAACACCAAGCGTAAGCGCGTTGGCCGCGGTATGGGTTCCGGTATGGGAAAAACATCCACTCGTGGCCACAAGGGCCAGGGATCGCGGTCCGGCTCCAGCCTGATGCGCGGCTTTGAAGGCGGCCAGATGCCGCTGCATCGCCGTTTGCCGAAGCGCGGCTTCACCAACATCTTCCGCACCGAGTATGCCGTGTTGAACCTGGACCGCATTGCCGAGTTGGAAGTGGCTGAGCTGACGCACGAATTGCTGCTGGAACTGGGTCTGGTAAAGAAGACCGGCCAGCTGGTGAAGGTACTGGGCAATGGCGAGCTGAAGTCGGCCGTCACCGTGCACGCACACAAGTTCTCCAAGACAGCACAGGAAAAGATTGAGAAGGCCGGCGGCAAAGCTGTCCTGATTGGCTAACCGCAACAGAAAGCGATGGAACCCTGATGTTCGACAAGTTTCTCAACATCTTTCGCATTCCCGACCTGCGCACGCGCGTGTTGTTCACGTTCGGCGTGCTCGCGGTTTACCAGCTGGGCTCGTGGATTCCGACGCCGGGAGTATCGGCGGATCAGATTGCACAGCTCTCATCGCTGGACATGCTGAACCTGCTGAGCGGTGGCCAGCTGAAGAAGTTCACCATCTTCGCGCTGGGCATCATGCCCTACATTACCGCCTCCATCATTTTCCAGCTGCTCACCGTAATTTATGAGCCGTTGGCAAAGCTGCAGAAGGAAGGCGAACTGGGCCGTCGCAAGATTACCCAGTGGACGCGTTACGTAACGGTGATTCTGGCCGTGGTGCAGTCCTCGGCACTCAGCATTACGCTGCTGCACTTGAGCGGCGGTGCGCTGGCGCTGGCTGTGATCACGCTGACCGCCGGTACGGCCTTCATCATGTGGCTGGGCGAGCAGATTACCGACCGCGGCATCGGCAACGGTATGAGCCTGCTGATTTTCGCCGGTATCGTTTCGCGCATTCCTGACGGTGTGAGCGAAATCGCCAGCAAGGTGACAACGCAGACCTGGGGACCGTTCACGGTGGTTCTGATTCTTGCGCTGATGATTGCTGTTGTTGCTTTCATCGTGTGGGTGGAACGCAGCGAGCGACGAATTCCCGTGCAGTACGCCAAGCGAATTGTGGGACGCCGATTGATGGGCGGACAGATGACGCATCTACCGCTGCGCGTGAACTCCGGCGGCGTGATGCCGGTCATCTTCGCGGCATCGATTCTGTCGATTCCAATGTTCTTCCAGCAGGCATCGCTGTTCGGCTACAAGTTTGCCGACCATCGTTTCTTCGAGTGGATATTCGAGAACATGCGCATGGGCGAGCCCTTGTACATCACCCTGTACAGCCTCTCGATTATTTTCTTCGCGTACTTCTACATCTCGATTGTGTTTCGTCCGGATGACATTGCGGACAACATGCGCAAGTACGGCGGATTTATTCCGGGCATCCGTCCGGGCAAGCGGACCAGCGACTTCATCAACAACGTGCTGACCCGCATCACGCTGGTGGGCGCGCTGTATCTGGTGATGATTTCCCTTATCCCGATGGCGCTGATCAGCGGTATTCACTTCAATCACCTGTGGCTGGTCGGCGACTTCTTTGACCGCCTGCCGAACTGGGTGAACAACGGCATGGGCGTTACGTTCTACTTCGGCGGCACATCGTTGCTGATTGTGGTGGGCGTGGCGATGGACACCGTCAACCAGGTGGAGTCGCAGTTGATTATGCGCCACTATGACGGCTTCACCCCGAAGAGCGGACGCACCCGCGGACGAAAGAACTGGTAGTGGGTACAACGGTGGCAGAAGAAAAGAACGCGGTGGAAGCGGTAGCAGCAAGCCCGGGCCCGGTACTGGTACTCGGCGCCCCCGGCGTTGGCAAAGGCACCCAGGCCAAGGCATTGATGGCTGACTGGGGCATCCCGCAGATTTCCACCGGCGACATCCTTCGCGCCATCAAGAACGACCCCGCCAAGGCGCAGACCGAAATCGGCCTGCTGGCCAAGAAGTTGATGGAACAGGGCCAGCTGGTTCCCGACGAAGTGGTGAACGAACTGGTGGCAGACCGCCTGACGGAACCGGACACCAGGAAGGGTTACATCCTGGACGGGTACCCGCGGACGCTGGGCCAGGCCGAGTGGCTGGACAAATATCTTGCGGCGCGGCAAGCAGAAGCCGGGTCGGCGCAACTGCCTGTGATTGCAGTGAATATTCAGGTGGGCTATACTGAATTGTTGCGCCGAGTTACAGGTCGGCGCAATTGTCCTGCCTGCCAGAGGATTTACAACATCTATTCCCACCCGCCGAAGGTGGAAGGGAAATGTGATGTGGACGGCTCCGAACTGGTGCAGCGAGCGGACGATACCGAGGCGGTCTTTGCCGAAAGAATGAAGACCTATGAATCGCTGACAGCCCCGGTGATCGAACATTATCGTGCATTGGGCAGATTTGAAGAAGTTGCTGGTGAGCAGACGGTGGAAGCAGTAACCACCGGCATAAAGGCCGCGCTGGCGCGTTTGAGGGTATGAAGCGCATGGCCATCATGCTGAAAAGCCGGCAAGAGATTGAGAAGATGCGGCGCAGTGGTCAGGCGGTCCGGCAGATTCTGGACATGCTTCGTTCGCTGGTGAAGCCGGGTGTGACGACGATGGATTTGGAAGTCGCCGCCGCACGAATGATTGAAGAGATGGGCGCTGTGCCCGCCTTCAAGGGATATCACGGGTATCCATGCGTGCTGTGCACCTCGGTGAACAGTGAAGTGGTGCATGGCATACCGTCGCGTTCGCGGGTGTTGCGCGAGGGCGATATTGTTTCAGTGGATTGCGGCGTTCTGCTCGATGGGTATTACGGCGATTCCGCAGTGACATTTGCAGTGGGGGAACGCGTACAGAACAAGGCGCGCAAACTGCTGGAAGTGACCGAAGCTTCCCTGGAGAAAGCGATTCAGGAAGTGAAGGTAGGGGCAACGCTGGGCGACATTGGCGCCGCGGTGCAGCAGCATGTGGAAGCAGTGGGATTCAACGTGGTCCGCGATTTTGTGGGACACGGCATTGGCCGCGAGATGCACGAAGAGCCGCAAATCCCGAATTACGGGCAGCGTGGACGCGGTACGGTTTTGAAGGCCGGCATGGTGCTGGCGATTGAGCCGATGGTGAACACCGGCGCAGCAGATGTGAAGGTTCTGGAAGACGGTTGGACGGCAGTAACGGTGGACGGCAGCCTGAGCGCGCATTTTGAACACACCGTGGCCGTGACCGAAGATGGGCCGCAGGTACTGACGCGGTAAATGAGTTTGGATTTACTTTGAGTTTGGAACCATGTTGAGTTTGGCAACAGCAGTACAAAGGAGCCAGTTTGTCGAAGGAAGACGCGATTGAAGTGATGGCGACGGTGGTGGAAACACTTCCCAACGCCATGTTCAAGGTGGAGATGGAGAACAAGCACCAGGTGCTTGCCCACATCTCCGGGCGCATGCGCAAGAACTTCATCCGCATACTTCCCGGCGACCGTGTTGCAGTGGAATTGAGTCCGTACGATTTGAACCGCGGACGCATTGTGTACCGCTACAAATAAGTTTTTTCAGAAGGGTTGTTCAGATGAAGGTTCGTGCATCGGTAAAGAAGATTTGTGACAAGTGCAAGGTCATCCACCGCCGTGGGGTGGTGCGTGTGATTTGCGAGAACTCCAAGCACAAGCAGCGCCAGGGATAACCCAGGCGCCGGCGAAATGCTGGACCACCAGGAGACGCGGCGCAGCAGCAGGTGCCGCAGGGGCTAGTTAGCCGAAGTCAAGGCTTGCGATGAACCTCGAGTACTCCGCCAACAGGCCCGAACCGGATGATGCCGGAGGGGCCACAACCGCAGACGAAGGCGACGGGAAACCGAAGCCGGAGCGAGCGAAAGCAGCAGAGAAAAGGACACAGCTATGGCACGTATTGCCGGCGTCGATCTGCCCCGCAACAAGCAGGCACGAATCGCGCTAACGTACATTTTCGGGATAGGCAACCCGCGCGCGCTGAGCATTCTGGAGAAGGCCAACGTTGAACCGTTGCGCAAGATCCAGGACCTCACCGAAGACGAGGTTAACCGTATCCGCCAGGTGATTGAGGCCGAAGGTCAGATCGAAGGCGATCTGCGCAAGGACGTCTCGATGCACATCAAGCGGCTGATTGAAATTCAGTCTTACCGTGGTCTACGCCACCGCCGCAACCTTCCGGTCCGCGGCCAGCGCACCCACACCAACGCTCGCACACGCAAGGGTCCGCGTCGCGGAACTGTGGCAGGCAAAAAGAAAGCGACGGGTAAGACCTAATGGCTAAAGCACAGGCAGCAGGCGCCGGTAAGGCCGGCAAGAACAAGAAGTTCAAGAAGCGCGAGCGCAAGAATGTCCCATTCGGTTTGGTGTACATTCAGGCATCGTTCAACAACACCATTGTGACCATCACGGACCAGCAGGGCAATACGCTGAGTTGGAAGAGCTCGGGTTCGCTCGGCTTCCGTGGATCGCGTAAGGGAACGCCGTTCGCGGCGCAGCAGGCGGCCATGAACGCGGCCACTGCAGCACGCGATCACGGTCTGCGCAGTGTGGATGTTCGCGTGGCCGGCCCGGGTTCGGGTCGTGAGTCTGCGGTACGTGCACTGGCTGCGGCTGGACTGGAAGTGCGCTCCATCCGCGACGTTACGCCGATGCCGCACAACGGTTGCCGTCCGCCGAAGCGCCGCAGAGTGTAAGTAATTTCCAGAAGGCGGCGTTGGAGATACCAGCGCCGCAATTCTGCAACATGCATTGGACCGGGAGGAAGAGCGCAGCCCGCTCGTAAACCGGTCGTCACCTGAACCAAAGGAGAAACCAAGTGGCACGTTATACAGGACCAGTCTGCCGTCTTTGCCGTCGTGAAGGCGTAAAGCTATTTTTGAAGGGACCGAAGTGCTTCACGGAGAAATGTCCGCTGGAGAAGCGCAACTTTGCCCCCGGCCAGCACGGCCGTGACCGTAAGGCAAAGATTGTGGGCTACGGTCTGCAGCTGCGCGAGAAGCAGAAGGCCAAGCGTATTTACTTCACGCTGGAAGGCCAGTTCCGCGAGTACTACGAAAAGGCAACACGCCGCGAAGGCATCACCGGCGAACTGCTGCTGCAGCAGCTGGAGTGCCGTCTGGACAACGTGGCCTATCGCATGGGCCTCGCCACGAGCCGCCGCCAGTCGCGCCAGGTTGTGCGCCACGGCCACGTGCAGGTGAACGGCCGCAAGGTGAACATCCCCAGCTTCCAGGTGAAGATTGGCGATGTGATTGAAGTGCGCGAAGGCGCGAAGAAAATGGTGATTCTGGAAACCGCACGCGAGTTTGCCAGCGGCCAGACTGCCGTCCAGTGGTTGGAAATTGACCGCGATGCATTGAAGGCCAAAGTGCTTTCGCTGCCGAAGCGCGAAGACATCCAGCTGCCGGTGAACGAGCAGTTGATCGTGGAACTTTACAGCAAGTAATTCGAACTACCGCTCCAGTTGAGCGGAACATCAACCGAAGGAGAACCAGTCCCACCATTGCAAAATGCATCGCGATGGCTGTTGGACAAGGAGATACCACATGCTTTGGAGAGGATTTCAAAAGCCGAAGCGTCTTGCAGTTGAAACCGAGACGCTCACGGAAAAATACGGCAAGTTCAGCGCGCAGCCTTTTGAGCGCGGATTCGGCACCACGATGGGCAACGCGCTACGTCGCGTGATGCTTTCCTCGATTGAGGGAGCGGCCGTGACTGCGGTGCGCATTGAAGGCGTGTTGCATGAGTTCCAGTCCATCACGGGCGTGGTGGAAGATGCGACCGACATTCTGCTGAACCTGAAGCAGATTCCCTTCAAGCTGAACGGCGAAGGCCCGAAGGCGCTGTACCTGCGCGCCGACAAGCCGGGCGTTGTGACCAGCGGCATGATTGAAGCCGATGGGGACGTGGAAATTCTCGACAAAGATGTGTACATCGCCACGGTAAGCGAAGGCGGCAAGCTGGACATGGAAATGCGGTTGAAGCGCGGCCGCGGTTATGTTTCTGCCGACAAGAACTTCGACACCGACCTCGGCCTGGGATTCATCCCGGTGGACAGCGTTCACTCGCCGGTCCGCAAGGTGAACTACATTGTGGATGCAGCGCGTCTTGGACAGATCACCGACTATGACCGTCTGACTCTGGAAGTGTGGACCAACGGCACGGTGTTGCCGGCCGACGCAATCGGTCTGGCTGCCAAGCTGCTGAAGGACCACATGACCATCTTCATCAACTTTGAAGAAGAGGTTGACGGCACCAGCGTCAGCGAAGATGGACGCCCGCAGATCCGCAACGAGAACCTGAACCGTTCGGTGGAAGAGTTGGAACTTTCAGTCCGCAGCTACAACTGCCTGAAGAATGCCAACATCCAGACGATTGGCGAACTGGTGCAGAAGACCGAAGCCGAGATGCTGAAGACCAAGAATTTTGGCCGCAAGTCGCTGAACGAGATCAAGGAAATTCTGGCGCAGATGGGCCTCTCGCTCGGCATGCGCATTGACGAGAACGGCAACGCTGTTCCCGGACCGACCAGCATTCTGCCGGCGGCGACATTAGCGGCGAGCTACAGCCACTATGACGACGACGAGGACGAGGATGAAGACGAAGACCTCGACCTGCCGCAGAACGAGACGGAAAACTTCTAACGATACACCGGCAGAGGGCCGGCGCCAGTTGAAAGAAACCGACGGCGGCCCGAACCGAACACGAATTTACTTGAAGAGAGACAAGCCATGCGTCACCGCAATGCAGGATACAAACTCGGACGAAACACCAGCCATCGCCGCGCACTGTTGCGCAACCTGGTAACGTCAATCCTTCTGGAAGACCGCGTTGAGACCACCGTCGCCAAGGCGAAGGCGGCACGTCCGCACGTGGAAAAAATGATTACCCTGGGCAAGCGTGGCGATCTGCACTCGCGCCGTCAGGCACTCGCGTTTCTGATGACGCGCGAATCGGTGACACGGTTGTTTGAGACCGTGGCCCCGCGCTATGGTGACCGCAACGGCGGCTACCTGCGCATCACGCGCATCGGGTTCCAGCAGGGCGATAACGCCGAAAAGGTGTACATCGAGTTGCTGGGCGCCGAGAAGCTGCTGGATGAAAAGCGCCAGAAGCGTGCCGATGCCCGCGCCAAGAAACTGGAAGAGGCGCAGAAGCAGATGGAAGCCGAAGGCGGCGACGCCAAGGAGTAATTTGTTCACATCATCGCGCCTGCAATGCAGGTGCATCGAAAAAGAAAAGCGCGTCCGATATGGGCGCGCTTTACTTTTGTGCGGATGAATTTTGTGTAGAGGAACTCAGGCTTTGCGTCGGCGCAGTTGCAGCGCCAGCAACAGCAGCAGGTGGAAGGTGACGGCGCCGGCGGTGTCGAGCAGTGCGTCGCTGAAGAGACCCTGACGGCCGGGCAGAAATGTCTGGTGGTATTCATCGCTGCAGGCCACGACAAATGTGGAGACGATGGCGATGGCACCGGCGCGGAAGTCGAGATTGGTGTTGTCGAGACTGGGAAGCGATGCGTGCAGTGTGCGGTGCCAGGCGCGAAGCCACAGCAGAGAGAGCGTGCCGTATCCGCAGAAGTGGCCGGACTTGCGCAGGATGTGGTGAAAGAGCGACCACGCGGCATCGCTGATGGGGCCGAAGAAATGTTCAAAAATGGGACGCAGGAAATGGCTGGTGTGCGCGGCACCCATTGCTTCCGTTGATTCGCCGCAGATGACAAAGACGCCGAGCGCGGGCGGCAGCCAGGTGCTGATGAACCAGCCGAGGCTGTGCAGAGTGCTGCGCGCGCGTGTCATGGATGTTGGCATGCTGGTCTAGATATTTGAATTGCTACAGAATTTGATGCCAACAACGCAGTGCGTGTTGCAGATGGCACTGCGTCGTCGACGAAGTTGTAATTCGAATCCGCGAAAATTATTCGACGTGATAGTTGGGAGCTTCGCGGGTGATAATGACGTCGTGCACATGGCTTTCGCGCAGGCCGGCGTTGGAGATGCGAGTGAAGCGCGCGTTCTTGTGCAGGTCGGGAATGTTGCCGCAACCGAGGTATCCCATGCCGGAGCGCAGGCCGCCGACGAGTTGGTAGACCATGGCTTCCAGCGGACCGCGATGCGGTACACGGCCTTCAATGCCTTCCGGCACAAATTTTGCGAGACGGTTTTGCGGTGGCGTTTCGCGAGAGGTGAGCGAGGGACGCTCGTCGGCTGTGGCCATATCGCTGGTGCTCTGGAAGTAGCGTTCGCCGGAGCCTTGCGCCATGGCGGAAAGCGAACCCATGCCGCGATAGGCCTTGAAGCTGCGGCCCTGGTAGAGAATGGTTTCGCCCGGGCTTTCATCCACGCCGGCAAAGAGCGAGCCGATCATGACGACGCTGGCACCTGCGGCGATGGCCTTGGTGACGTCGCCGGAATACTTGATGCCGCCATCGGCGATGACGGGGATGTTTTTCTTTGCTGCGGCACGCGCGGCTTCGGCAATGGCGGTGATCTGCGGCATGCCAGCGCCGGTGACCATGCGCGTGGTGCAGATGGAGCCGGGACCGATGCCGACTTTGATGGCGTCTGCGCCGGCGTCAATCAATGCCAGGGCACCTTCGTAGGTGGCGACGTTGCCGGCCAGTAAATCAACGTGCGGGAATTGTTTCTTCACCGCGCGAACGGATTCAAGCACACGCGAGGAGTGGCCGTGTGCGGAATCGATGGCGAGCACATCGACGCGGTTGCGGATGAGTTCGGCGGCGCGCTCGAGAAAATCTCCAGTGGCACCGATGGCCGCGCCGACGCGCAGGCGACCTTGTTCATCTTTGGTGGCGTGCGGATATTTTAATTTCTTCTGGATGTCTTTGACGGTGATGAGACCTTTGAGTTCGTACTTGTCATCGACGACGAGAAGTTTTTCCACGCGATGCTGATGCAGCATTTTCTCCGCATCTTCCAGTGTTGTGCCGACGGGCACGGTGATGAGGTTGGTTTTGGTCATCACGCTGTCGATGGGAATGTCGGTGCGGGTTTCAAAACGCAGGTCGCGATTGGTGAGAATGCCGACGAGCTTTTTATCTTTGGTCACCGGCACGCCGGAGATTTTGTAGCGGCGCATGACTTCGAGAGCGGCGGCGATTGGCTGCTCGGGCGAGATGGTGACGGGGTCGACAATCATGCCGCTTTCAGAGCGCTTAACTTTGTCGATCTCGCTGGACTGCTGCTCGATGGTGAGATTGCGATGGATGATGCCGATGCCGCCCTGCTGTGCCATGGCGATGGCCAGACGCGATTCGGTGACCGTATCCATGGCGGCCGAGATGAGGGGAATGTTTAGAGTGATGTTGCGCGAGAGACGGGTCTGGGTGCTGACCTGCGCGGGGACAACGTCGCTGTAGGCGGGCACGAGAAGAACATCGTCAAACGTGAGCGCCTCGGGAACGGGAAACTCAATCATGGCACGCTGCCTTGTATGTATTGCGGGTAGGGGCGGGAGCAGAAATCGACCGCCGAATGGAATGGAACAGGATTCGCATAAACCATTGTAGCCACCGGCGGTGCGGCGGTAAACGGGCGTGTGTCCTAGAGTGGAATTGCGGGGAAAATGGGGAGGGGAGGGGGGGGGTGCGGTATTCGCAGGAAAGAATTGATTCTGCGTGGAAATAGGCATAAGATGTTAATGCAGACGAACTTCTCTGCCGCAGTGGTACAGCAGGGCGCCGTGAGCACACCGGCATGTGGCGGAAAGATTCAGTGGGCGAGAGCCCACTTTTTATTTGGCTTGAAATTGGCCCATATCTGCAAGATTTTGAACAAGATAGAGGGCCGACGAGGCCTTTGGGTTCAGGTATGGCATTGCAGTTGGATGAAATTCGGAAAGCGGCAGAGCGGGTGGCGAGTTCGCTGGGGCTGGAAGTGGTGGACGTGGAGTTCACCGGCGGCGCGAAGTTTCGCACCCTGCGGGTCTTTATTGAGAAGAACGCAGAGGGCCGCGCCAAGCTGACGGCGGAGGCGGAAGGGCTGCCAACGGGAGTTCCGCTGGAACAGCTTTCCGGCGTGACGCATGAGGATTGTGCATCGTTTGCCCAGGACTTTGGCACGCTGCTGGATGTGGAAGATACCATCCCCGGCGCGGAGTACACGCTGGAGGTTTCATCGCCCGGCCTGGACAGGAAGCTGAAGTCGGCAACAGATTTTGAACGGTTTGTGGGCAACAAAGTAAAGCTGCAGACCTTTACCGCAGTGAACGGCAATCGCCACTGGAGTGGACGTTTGACGGCTGCGGGCAACGGCAGGCTGACACTGGATGTATCGGTGGCGAAGCCGAAAGGCAAGGCGGCGAAAGCGGCTGCCAAAGCTGCCGAAAGTACGACGGTGGAACTGGAACTGGCGAATATTGAAAAAGCCAATCTGGTGCCGGAAATTTAGAAGCAATGAGGTGCGTATGGCAAGTGCGTTGTACGAAACGATAGAGACATTGAGCCGCGACAAGGGCATTGAGCCCGGCGTGGTAGTTGGCGCTGTAGAAGACGCCATTGCGCTGGCGACACGCAAGTATTACAAGACGCAGGAAAACATGCGCGGCGAACTGGACCGCGAGACGGGCGAGATTCGCGCGTTTGTGGTGAAGACTGTCGTGGAGAATGCAGAACTGGTGGAAGACCCGCTGAACCAGATCACGCTGGAAGAAGCGCGCGCCATTGCTCCCGATGTGGAAGTGGGCGGCGAGCTGCATTTCTACAAGGACACATCGTCGCTGGGCCGCATTGCTGCACAGATGGCCAAGCAGGTCATCTTCCAGAAGGTGCGCGAGGCCGAGCGCGATACCGTGTTCAACGAGTACAACCACCGCGCCGGCGAAGTGTTGACGGCGATGGTGAAGCGTCTTGAACTGCAGGACATCATTTTTGATCTGGGTAAAGCGGAAGCCCGCATGCCCAAGCGCGAGCAGTCGCGGTTGGAGCAGTTCAGCGTGGGTGAACGCGTCCGCGTAGTTCTGCTGCGTGTGGACCGCGCCGCCAAGGGGCCGCAGGTGATTGTTTCGCGCGCCGCGCCGGCGTTGGTGCAGAACCTGTTCCAGAGCGAAGTGCCGGAAATTTACGACGGCACGGTAATGATTCGCGCCATTGCGCGTGAGGCCGGTGAGCGTACGAAGATTGCCGTGATGAGCCGCGACAAGGACGTTGATCCGGTGGGCGCGTGCGTCGGCATGAAGGGCATGCGTGTGCAGTCCATCATCCGCGAACTGCGGGGCGAGAAGATTGACATCATCGAATACTCGGATGAGATCACCACGTTTGCCGAGAAGGCGTTGCAGCCTGCGAAGGTCAGCCGCGTCTCCATCAGCGACCTGACGGAGAAGCAGCTGGAAGTGATTGTGGACGACACGCAGTTGTCGCTGGCCATCGGCAAGAAGGGCCAGAACGTGCGCCTGGCGGCGAAGCTGCTGGGCTGGAAGATCGACATCAAGAGCGAAGAAGAGAAGCGGCAGGAAGTGGAGCAGCAGATGCAGGCACTCAGCGGCGGGCCTTCGACGCCGATTGAGCAGGTCTCTGAGCTGGGCGAAAGCATCATTCAAAAGCTGGTGACCGCGGGCATTACCACCGTGGAAGCGCTGGCGGACATGACGCCGGAGCAGCTGGAGGAAGTACCGGGCATCGGTGAGAAGACGGTGGAGAAGATTTCCGTCGCCGTACGCCACTACTTCGGCCAATATGTTGAGGGCGAAGAAGCTCCTGCAGCAAAGACTGAGCCGATTGTTGAGTTGACCACAGCCGCACCGACGATGGCTGCGGAATCCACCGAGGAGATTGCGGAGGCCGAAGCAAGCCCGGCAGCCGACTCCGATGCTGATTCAGTTGCGGACGCAGCGGTGGAGACACTGGAAGCGGAGAACGAAGCCGTGGACCAGTTGGTGGTTGAGAGCGAGAACCTGGAGGAGAAAGAAAATCCTTCAGAGCCGGAAGCGTAGTTATGCAGGACCCTGCGGCTGGCTGAGTTGAGGCCGGTTGCAGGGGGATACTCGATAGCAGTGGTGTGGCCGCGCTGGTTGGAATGGAAAACACAAGAACTGCGGCGAAGCAAATGATGTACAGCGGTGGATGACAAGAAGGAGCGGATGAGTAAAGTCAGGATTAATGATCTGGCACGCGAACTTGAGCTGAAGAGCAACGCCATTCTGGAGGCTCTTACAGATGTTGGCGTGACGGAGAAGAAAACGCACTCCAGCTCGCTCGAAGCCGATGAGGCCGACCGCATACGGGCACACTTCCGCAAAGGGAGCGCAGGAAGTTCTGCGTCCAGAGGCGAGCCCAAAGCTGCTGAACCGAAGATTGACTGGTCGCGCGTCTCCAAACCGGGTGATGCCGCAAAGGCCATTCTGGAACGCAAGCTGGCTGAGTCCGCCGCCAAGACTGGCGTGAAGAAGCCAGTGGCCGCGCCGCCGATTGCTGCTGTACCGGTTGCAGCGCCCAAGGCCGTGCCGCCCGTGGCCGCCGTGCCTGCCGCTGCTGTTCCAGCGAAGGCGGAGCCGGAGAAGCCCGCCGCCCGCAAGATTGTTCCGCAGCAAAGACAGCAGCCGAATATTGTGGCGCCGCCGGTAGTACCGGCCATCGCCAGCAAGCCGCCTGCCGCCACTGTGGTTGCCAAGCCAGCCGTGAAGGACGTGAAGCCGGCTGTTGCTGCTGTAAAAGAAGCGGAGAAGCCAGCCATTGCCGCTGCTGTGGCGCCGCCGGTTGTGGCTGTGAAGCCGGCAACTCCGGCCGCTGCTGCGCCGCCGGAAGCGCCTGCTGCGCCTGTGGTGGAAGAAGTGGCCGCTGTTGAACCAGCCAAGCCGACACCGCCAGCGCCGCCCGCACGCCGCGTGATTATGCCGCAGACCGGACCGCGCCCGACCTACATTGCGCAGCCGGGATCTGCACCGGTAACTCCGGCTGCCGGTGTGCAGCGCGGTAGGCCGATATTTGAACGCCCGCGTCCGGGAGCGCCCAGTGGGCCTCCGGGAGCGCCGGGTAGCCGACCGATGGGGCCGGGTGGACGTCGCCCGATGCATCCGACACGCGCCGGTGCGCCAGCCCCAGGTGGGCGGCCAGGATTTGCCGGACCGGGTGGTGGACGACCAGGATTTGGCGCGAGACCGGGTGGTGGAGCTCCGGGCAGCATGTTGCCGCCTCCGGGAGGAGCGCCGGCGCCGGGACGTGCACAACGTCCGGGCCAGCGCCGTGGAAACCAGCGTTACGAGAAGACCAAGGAAGGCCCGATGAAGGGCTTTGCGCCGCCGCGTTTTGGTGGTGCACAGATCCAGCACGAGCCGCTGCCAATCACCCGCAACATTACGGTGACTGAAGGCATCAGCGTGAAGGACCTGGCCGAAAAGCTGGACGTACGCGCGAAGGATTTGATTGCAACCCTGCTGATGAAGCAGGTGTTTGTCACGGTAAACCAGTCGCTGGATGGCGAGCTGGTGAAGGACGTGGCACGGCAGTTCGGCGCGGAAGTGGAAGTCATCAGCGTGGAAGAACAGCTGGAAAACGAGGCAATCACAACGCTGCTGGAAGGCGATACTTCGGGCCTGCTCGAAGTGACGCGTCCGCCGGTGGTGACGGTGATGGGCCACGTTGATCACGGTAAGACTTCGCTGCTGGATGCGATTCGCGAAACCGACGTGGCGGCTGGCGAAGCCGGTGGCATTACGCAGCACATCGGTGCGTACAAGGTGAAGATTGGCAATCCCGCATCGCCGGCATTTGGGCGCGAGATTGTCTTCCTCGATACGCCGGGCCATGAAGCCTTTACCCGCATGCGTGCACGCGGCGCCAAGGTGACCGACATTGTTGTTGTGGTGGTTGCAGCCGATGACGGCGTGATGCCGCAGACGCTGGAAGCCATTGATCACGCCAAGGCGGCGAACGTGCCGATTATTGTGGCGGTGAACAAGATTGATAAGCCGGAAGCGAATCCTGATCGCGTGAAGAAGCAGTTGGGCGATCGCGGATTGGTGCCGGAAGACTGGGGCGGATCGACGGTCTTCGTGGATGTCTCGGCGAAGAAGCGCATCAACCTGGACCTGCTGGAAGAAATGATCTGCCTGGTGGCGGACCTGGGAACGCTGCGTGCGACTCCGGACCGTGCGGCTGTGGGTACGGTCATCGAATCCAAACTGGACCGCGGCCGTGGTGCCGTGGCGACGGTGCTGGTACAGAACGGAACGCTGCGCACCGGCGACAGCTTTGTGGTCGGCAACACCTTCGGCAAGATTCGCGCCATGTTCGACGATCACGGACGTCCGCTGGAAGTGGCCGGGCCGTCAACGCCGGTGGAAATCCTCGGACTCGAAGGCATCCCCGATGCGGGCGATACCTTCCTGGTGATGAACGACCGCGACAAGGCCAAGGGCATTGCACAGTATCGCAAGATGAAGGAACGCGAAGCGCAGCTGGCCAAGAGCGCACGTGTTTCGCTGGAAGGCTTGTCGGAGCAGATCAAGCTGGCGGGCGTGAAGGACCTGAACCTGATTCTGAAGGGCGATGTGCAGGGATCAGTGGAAGTGCTGGCGCATTCGCTGCAGGACCAATCGACGGAGAAGGTGCGCGTGAAGGTGCTGCACTCGGGCGTCGGCGCGATTACCGAATCCGATGTGCTGCTGGCCTCGGCGTCGAATGCCATCATCATCGGCTTCAACGTGCGGCCGGAACGCAAGGCGCAGGAACTGGCCGATCGCGACAATGTGGACATCCGTCTGCACTCGGTCATCTACGAGTTGGAAGACCAGATCAACAAGGCGATGCACGGATTGCTGGAGCCGGTCTTCAAGGAAATCTACGCGGGTCGCGCGGAGATCAGGGACGTATTCAAGATCACCAAGGTGGGCATCATTGCCGGCTGTGTGGTGACCGACGGCCTGATCAAACGCGATGTGCAGGTACGCCTGATGCGCGGCGGCGAAGAAATCTTCAAGGGCAAGATTGGCTCGTTGAAGCGTTTCAAGGACGACGTGAGCGAAGTTCGCAGTGGCGTGGAGTGCGGCATTGCACTGGCCGGATTCAGCGACTACAAGGTGGGCGACGTGATTGAGGCCTTCCTGACCGAGAAGATGGCGGCGGACCTGGGCATGACGTTGACTTCGCAGAAGGCCAAGGAGAAAGCGGCTGCCGAGAAGGAAAAGGCGGCGGCTGAAAAAGAAAAGGCTGCTGCGGAAGCTGAAGCCACAACGTAGACCTGAAACAGAAATGCAATTGAATGGATGGGCGCAGCGGAGAAATCCCATGCGCCCATTTTATTTTTGCTGCGCGATTTTGTTGTGCGGGGTGAGTACAATTTCTGCATGGACTTGAACGCAATACAAGACGCGCTGCGTGAAGCGGGCATGGATGCGTGGCTGTTTTACGACCATCATCATCGCGACCCGATTGGCGAGCGGATTCTGGGGATGGCGCCGCATGGTTTGGTTTCGCGGCGTTGGTATTACCTGGTGCCGGCGGTGGGACAGCCGCAGAAGCTGGTGCATCGCATTGAAGGCGCGCGGCTGGACGGGTTGCCGGGTGAGAAGCATGTGTATTCATCGTGGCAGGAGTTGGAGCGCGAGTTGGCGGCAATGCTGGAGCCGCACAAAAAAATCGCGATGCAGTATTCGCCGCGTAACGCCATTATGTACGTGGCGATGGTGGATGCGGGCACGGTGGAACTGGTGCGCAGCTTTGGCAAGGAAGTGGTGAGTTCGGCGAATCTGGTGAGCCGGTTTGAGGCAGTGCTGAGCGAGGCGCAGATGGCCACACACTTCACGGCGCAGCAGCGGCTGGATGCGATTCTGCAAGAAGGATTCAAAGAGCTGGGACGCACGGCACGCACGGGGGCGGCGACCGAGTTCGGCATGATGACGTGGATGCGCGAGGCAATGGCGCGCGAAAGCCTGGAGTGGGAGCATGGGCCGAATGTGAGCGTGAATGCGAACAGCGCCGACTCGCATTATGATCCGACGCTGGAAAATTCGCAGCCGATTCGCGTGGGCGATTTTGTGCTGATTGATATCTGGGCGAAGCTGGACGGGCTGGATGAGGCCATCTGGTACGACATTACATGGACCGGCGTGGTGGGCCGCCAGCCGAGCGCGCGAGAGGTGCAGGTGTTTGAAGCGGTGCGTGATGCGCGGGATGCAGCAGTGGAGTGTGTACAGCAGGCCTTTGTGGCGGGACAGGCGATTGCCGGTTGGCAGCCGGATGATGCTGCGCGACAGGTGATTGCGGCGCGTGGATTCGGCGAATATTTTACGCACCGCACCGGACACAACATTGCGCGGGAACTGCATGGCAGCGGCGCGAACCTCGACAATCTTGAAACGCATGATGAACGGCTGCTACTGCCGCAGACTTGTTTTTCCGTGGAGCCGGGAATTTATCTGCCGGCGGGAGAGGGGCAATTCGGCGTGCGCAGCGAAGTGAACATGATGACGTATGCGGACCGCGCGGTCGTGACCGGGCGCATCCAAAGAGAACTGTTGCAGATATAAAACTGCTATCATCACAACGATGGGTACACGAGTGCAGACACCACCGAAGTCTAATGAGCAGGAGTCGTCAGAGAAAAGCCACCTGGTGATTCTGCTGGCAGGCTGGCTGATTCCGGGCGCAGGCCACACGATGCAGCGCTACTGGCTGCGTGGCGTGCTGCTGTTTCTTTCCGTCGTCTCCATGTTTGCGATTGGGCTGGCGATGGGCGGCAAGGTCTACCACCCGAACACGGGCGACCTGCTGGAGATGCTGGGCTTTGCCGGCGATCTTGGCTCGGGCAGTTTGTATTGGCTGGCACGGCTGGCGGACTGGGGATCGGGCCCGGTGCAGATTACGGTTGCCGATTATGGCACGAAATTTATTGTGGTGGCCGGCTTGCTGAACATCATCAGCGCGGTGGATGCCTACTCGCTGGCCAACGGCAGAAAGCGCGGATAATATGACCCACTTTACAGCGGCAGCCACCTTCGCCTTCTTCGCGTCCATCGTTCTTGGCATCACGCAGCGCTCACAGCCTCGGCAGATGGTGCGCTATGGAATATTTTGTTTTGTGCTGTTTCTTGCCGTGGTGATTGTGGGTAGCTGGTTGATGCGGCTGATTCACGCGTAACTATTTTTCAAAAAAACAATCAAGAAATATCAGCGAAGCCAGACCATGGCATCGAAGCGATGGTGCGTACTGAATCCGAGTTGCTGGTAGAGTTCAACAGCACTGTGGTTGGATTCGGTGACGGTGAGCGTGACCGAACGCAGGCCGCGACGATGCAGAGCGGCGGCGCAATGTGACATCAGCAGACGGGACAGGCCCATGCGACGCAACTCAGGTGCAATGCAGAGCTGCGTAATGTGCGCCGACTCCGGGCTGACGATGGAACAGAGTGCGAGGCCGGCAAGTTGGCCACTGGCGCGGTCGACCAGCATCCAACTGGCGGTGGGATCAAAAACTCCGCAGCCGGGGAACTGAACGATGTTGTGCAGAAACCGCATGGCCCCATGCACGCTGAGGTACTGGCTATTGATAAGGCTGTCGGTGTGGTCGTGGTAGCCGCGAACGATGAGTTCGCCGGCGAGAGCGAGGTCAGTGGATTGCCAGTGGCGGAGTTCAAACTTCGCGGGAGTGGGCGGAGGATTTTCTGCCGATGTGCATGCGTAGAGTGAATCCACATCGCAAAGCATAAAGAGACGCGGATAGATTTGAAAGCCAGCCCGTTCAAACGTGGCGGTGTGGTCTCCGCTGGGATGCAGGAGCATTTGCGACTCTACCCGGTCAATGCCGGAAGTTTCCTGCAGCAGGGGGATGATGTGCGAGAGCATCTGCTCCTCGACATCGAAGGCGGAGGGTTCGCCGGATTCGGAAGCGAAGACATCGCCGAGGATGGCCTTGTTGGCTTCATAGACAGCGAAACAGTAACCGCGAATCTGGCCGTGGTCCAGCGCAACGTATCCGGGAAGGATGCGGCTGTCCATGTACTCCAGCAACAGGCGCGAGGACTGTGTGTAGTCCCACAGCAGGTGTTGGCGCCAGCGACGGCTTTCTTCCTGCAGCAGAGGCTGCAACTGACGTGCGCTGAAGTGACGAAGGTCAAGCATTTCGAATTGAACCGATGGAGTCATCCGTGCCAGACGGCGCATAGCAGGTGCCGATAGCCGGAGTGTACGCAACTATGAAGGCGAAGGAAAGGGAGAAGCGCAAGATGAACCTAGTGAGGCAATGAGAGTGTGGGGCGAGTGCAGTGGCGGATATTATTTTGCGGCAGAGACGCGGTAGACATCGAGGCCCTGCCATTCAAAGTCGCTGATCGGTTGATAGACGCGGCCGGCGAGCAGGGTGGGCAGTGTGGATTGGAGTTGCTTGTTGACCACGAGCAGATGTTCTTCCGGCGGTATGCAGGGTTTGCTTGTGTCGGCGCAGGAGAAGGCGACATTATCGTGAACGCTCTCTTCCACATCTGACATGGAATAGTAAATTGGCGCTTCATTGCGGTAGAAAGCGAGACCGTAGACGAGGTCGCGGCGCACTCCGTAAACGGCAAAGGCATGGACGTTGGGTGCGGCCTGTTGAATCTGCTGCGCGAGAGGCCGGGCGGAATAATTTTTATCCAGCAAGACTCCGTTGTAGTGCAGTAAATAAATCAACAGGAAGACGATGGGCACGAGCGTGATGGCGCGAAGATATTTGACGCCCCAATGGCCGACAACCAGCATGACCATGACTACGACGGCGATGCCGATGGCGGCTGATCCGAAGAGAGCGTAACGCGACGGCACCAGCGTTTCATAAATCATGTGCTGCGGAGAAAGCAGAAGAACGAAGGTGACGATGCCGCAGAGCAGTGCATGCGAGAAGAGCAGCCAGCCGGGTATGCCTTTGGAGCGGATGCGGAAGAGATAATCTCCGGTGAGGATGGCGATGGGCGGGAGTGAGGGAAGAATGTAGCCGGGAAGTTTGGACCCGGAGAAGCTGAAAAAGACAATGGGGAAGGTGGCCCAGAGAACGAGAAACTCGGGGAAGGCGTCACCGGGTTGTTGCAGGCCAGGGTAGCGACCGGGATGGCGGCGCGATTTCCATTCATTGACGGAGATGATGACCGAGTCCACCATGGCACGGATGGCAATGATGCTCCACGGCAGCAGAGCGATGGTGAGGACGACTAGGTAGTAATAAATCGGCTGATGGTGCTGATAGCGGTTGGTGGCGAAGCGCTCCAGATTGTGTTCCAAAAAAAATTGCCGGAAGAAACTTGGGTTG
>Ga0164296_1001123_pt1 | contig 29590 bp, 61 predicted proteins | sample GEODES057metaG_FD_113533 | JGI IMG/M metagenome (GOLD analysis project Ga0164296, IMG submission 113533) | Dystrophic lake water microbial communities from Trout Bog Lake, Wisconsin, USA - GEODES057 metaG | ecosystem: Environmental > Aquatic > Freshwater > Lake | place: USA: Trout Bog Lake...
CCAATTACTTTGCCGCCCACTACCCATACCCTAAGATCACTACCAACTTTAGCATCGATAAACTCTTGTATGATCATAGTTTTCTTAGCATTCAGACTTTCGATAAATTCCATTAGTGCATTGAAAGCACTTATAGTCTGACAGAGATGTACGCCTTTACCATAGCTTCCAGTTATAACTTTAACAACACAAGGGAACCCAATTTCACTGGCAACTAAATCTGCATTAATAGGCCACCGAACAAGCATAGTTTTTGGAATAGGTATACCATGTTTAGCAAGCAATTGACTGGTCTGCAACTTATCTTTAACCATGTCTATGCTGGTGCTGCTGTTAATAACAGGAATACCTAAGCTTTCCAATTGTCGCATAACAGCAAGACTAAAGTATGTGCTGCCGCTGCCAGTCCTGACTAGAACTGCACCAGGTAATGAATTCTTTACTCCATCTGACCAGATATCAGTTAAGTCTTTCTTATTAACAATTAGATCAAATCTATCAGGGTGAACCAATTGAGTTTCAATATTGTTTTCGTTGAAAGCTTCTATTAGACGACGATTTTCATACTCGTCCAAATTTTTCTTACTAAGGATCCAAACTTTGTTGCTCATATCGATACTTATATGGGCTGTTAATTGTTCATTAATATCTAGATATTATAGTGTTGATACTAACGCAATGGAGTCAAAAAAAAATGGTTCCCGCAGTATATACAGATCCACGTATCATACATTATCGTAATCAAAATCGTAACAATTATGAAAATGCTGAATTTAGAATACTTGATGTTGAGGCAATCAAAGCCGATATAGTTGATTGCCTTGGTGCAGTATTGGCTAGATGCTGGTTAGATAAAGCAATGATGGCAGAATTGCGTAGTGATCCGCATTATTGTTTGCTACAGCATGGAATGGTATTACCAAAAAGCCTAGACATACAAGTTGAAACACATCGTGGAACTAATCGCACTCAGGTTGTTGTATATGAGATTAAAAACGATCAGATGGAGAAGGTATGCTCACTACGCATGAGCATGTTAGCTTCAATCTAATATTTGAAACTTGGGGAAATACTTGATAAACTTATCCCCTGGGAAGTCTCGCACTCGTTTGATTCTTCCCACAATTTCATCATAGAAGTTCCAAGCAAGCGGAACAAAGCAGATCTCCCTGTGTTTATGCTGATCCAAATGATCAATACTGACGATCGGGATTCCTCTGCCGGGAGTAAATCTGCCTTGCTTTAACGGAGCATCATCAATGATAAAATCTAAATCAATCTGTGCGTAGTTTAATAGTGTCATACCTTTAGCAGGTGCGCCATATCCAACTACAAGACGATTTTGATTCTTACTTTGCCAGTTAACAGCAGCAACCAAATCATTGACAATATACTCGCTGTTCTTTGCCCACTTCTCATAAGTCTTAATATTATGTAAACCTGCTGCCTTTTCAAGATCCAATAAGTTCTTTAACCAATTTGGTCTGGACCGTTCTGAACTCAATACATAAATGCCACTGCCCCCATGTATAGTGCCCTTGACAAAATCAATAATATTAAGGCCTGCTTGTTCAGCTAATTTTGCCATACTCTTATGACTGTAGAAGCTACGATGCTCATGATATATAGTATCAAACTCACCGTTGACAATCATATCACATTGGCTATTTTGAATGAATAGCGTAGTGTAAAAATTCATCTTGGGTTTGAGCAACTGTAGGAACTCAAGTGGATTGTCATTATGAGCAAAGACATTCTGTGCGTATATGATATCAAATGTATCTGGCCATATTCGCTGTATGCTTTTCTTGTTTAGGAAATCGCAAATAACAGTATGATTCTTGCTGCTAGTTGGATAGATATTTTCAGCTGGATCAATTCCCCAGGTCTCATATCCCATTGACTTAAAGTAGTTTAGCTGACTGCCATCATTGCACCCAATTTCTAATACTTTTCCTGTTGGATAACCATAAGGCATGTATTCAACAGCAAAGCTGGAAAACCAATCAAAATATTCCAACATAGTTCTGCTGGTGCCACTTACATAGAGATAGTTCTTAAAAATGATCTCAGGATCTACTGCATCAGTTAGCTGTAAATGACTACAGTTTTCACAATATTGAACTGCCAGTGGATAAGTTTCTTCTGCTTCTGTAGCAGTTGCTTTGAAGCTATTGGCCAGTGGCTGCTTGCCTAAATCAAAAACCAATTTGAGTTTATTGTTATCGCAGCATAAGCAGTTATTAAGTTTTTTTGTATTCAACATTATAGTAATTTATATTAAAATAATTGAAGTTTCAATATATTTCTTGACGAGATATACCTTACATGCAATAATGTATTATGATTGAAACTCCAGACATTCCAAGAGATGAACTTTGTAAAATAGTTAATCCCAAACTGTTTACATATTTTCAGATTAAAATGTTTAGACATACTGGGAATTTAGCAGTTCCAATTTGGACAGAAGCAGAAGTAGTACAATGGTTAGATCAAGTAGAAACTGTTGAGATCAACAAAGTTCTTTAATTCTAAATACCCAATTTTGGCTGCTCCAATGAATGGAGTGTCCACATTGGATTTAGCCTTAGCTGTTCACAATGCTGGAGCTTTTCCCAGCATAAGTGCTTATTGCTATAAAGATACTGTAGAATTAATCAATGATTTAGAACAGTATATAAAGTTAACCAATTCAACTGATTTGTTATTGGCATTAGATTGGAATCTATTATTAGATCCTCAGTTGTTCAAAGCAATTAATCAATTAAAAATATCTCACATTCTGTTCCATAGCGAACCTACATATGATGAAGTCGCTTTTAAAAAAGCAACTCATTTAGCTAGTTATTTAAATTGTAAGCGTGTAAAGATTATATTCTCACATCACAGCGATGAACCTAATACTGCTTTCTTACTTAAAGGTTCTGAAGGTGCAGGTCGGCCCGGTAATTCGACAACAGATGAACTTTTTCAACTGATGAACAAAAGCCGTTGTCCGATAATCCCAATGGGGGGAATAGCCACTGCCGGACAAGTTAAATATTATATCACCAATGGCGCAGATATGGTAGCTGTGGGAACAGTATTTGCTGCTGCTGCGGAAAGTCTGTTAACTGATGCAGCTAAGCAAGCTATAATAGCATCCAGTAAATCTAATATTAGTGTATTAGATCAAAAGTTAAAACAAAATGCATTATTATTCAATCAAGTAGCTATAGATGATGCTAATCATACGCAATCATTATTGCAAGGTATTAATGGCAATGCTGATATCGGACATATATTTGTAGGACATGGAATAGAACATATTACTCAAATAAAATTAGTTAAAGACATCGTCAACGAACTTGTCAGTGAATTATAAATAATTATATGTCACACTGGTTAAGAATTTTCGGTAGTTTATTAATTGCATCAGGAGTTGGTGTATTCATCATCAGTATATTAGGCTCGATTGCCTACTATATCTATTCACTATTTGCAGCACATGATTATCTAAGTGGAATTACATTAACTGGAATCATGCTTATTACACTAGGATTTACCCTACGTTTGATATTCAAAGAAACATCAAAAATATAAAGGGTTGACAGATTCCTCATAGAGCATATTATAGCAATATGAAACAGAGACAACCACTCATGCTGCTGACAGAAGAACGTGTAATGGATCTTGTTACAATCTCAACTGAATATGCTATTTCACGTAATTTAGATGTGGATTGCTATCTTGCTGCCATGCTTAATACCGACAATATGGGCAATCATGATGCCGGGCAAATCATTGAATTGCTTATCAAATATCACTTGGATTGGCTGAATCGTAACTGAAAATGTTACAAAAAAGACTAAAAAAAGAGCAAAAAATAGGTTGGCAGATCCCAAATAGGTGCTATTATAACAATATAGGGAATGGGGAATGGTTCCCCAAAACAAATGGAGTAGAGCATGTCTAAGCTTTTCACTGTTGCTGGTACTTCCTCGCTTGAAGGTGTTGTCAAGTTCCGTGTTGCTAACGGGTCCGCAGATGCTCGCACTAAGGTGCTTACCCGTAGCGGCCATACCGACATTAAGCTTGTTGATCTTGTCAAGCCTATGTCTAAGGAAGATGCAATTGCGTTTATTAAGTCGCAAGGCTCTGCGTTTGCTGCTGAGACGCCTGTTGCTACTAAGTCCGCTAAGGTTGCCAAGGAGCCCAAGCAGAAGACGGTAAAGCTTTCTACTATTGTTAAGAAGGTCTCTAAGAAGTTTGCTGCTGAGAAGTCTGTTCGTGCTATTAACGCTGCTTTTAATGCTAAGACGAAGGAAGTGCCTGCGGAGCAGTTGCTCGCTGAAGTTGGGATTCAGCCCTCTACTAATAGCATTGACGAAATTGCTAAGATTAAGGCTAAGAATCTCGAGACTATGCGTCGTGTGTCCAATCGTCTTGCTGCACTCCGTAGCTATAACTAATACTTAAAAGGGAGGTTGACAGCCTCCCTTTTCATGCTAATATACACTATGAGCTAAGGAGATCGCAATGACCATTACTGAACTTAATCAAGCTATCATGTTTGGCGAATTTACAAATGATCAGTTGAATAGCTTGATGATGGCTATTAAGTTTAATCGTGCTCGTTTGGGCAAGCAGAACAAGTATGCTTTCAGCCCGGGTGATACGGTTCGTTTTGACAGTCGCGGTAAGCGGTATGTTGGCATTGTTAAGCGTATCCTTATTAAGAATATTGTAGTTCAAACCACCATCGGTACTTACCGTGTCCCTGCTAACATGCTCGAAGCAGCCTGAGGAGAACTGAAATGGCTACTCGTTGTATTATTGGTAAGCTTGAATCCGAAGGTGACGTGAGTGCTATCTACTGCCACTGGGACGGGTATCCTGAAGGCGTTGGCATGACGCTTATGCAACACTATCTGGATGCCACTAAGGTTGACGGACTGATGCTGCTGGGTAGCTTGTCCAGTCTTGGACCTGAGCTTGGTGAGAAACATCCTTTCAGCTATCACGACGTACAGATGACTAGCGAGCGTTACGACGAACTCTACAGCAATATGTGTGTTGCATATGGTCGAGATCGTGGCGAGGCAGATGTTGGCTTTAGGACTTATGCTGACGTAGATGATTTTGCAGACAATGCAATGAAGGATCACGGGGCTGAATACTTGTACCTTTATGAGGATGGTTTTTGGCATTGCTGGGATCTACAGGGTCGGCACATCAACTTTCAAGACATGACAGTGGGAGTCTAATATGAAGTGGTTTATCTTATTTTTGGTAGTATTCTTTGCTGCTATCTTCGGACCATTTATTACAATCTGGGCGCTTAATACGCTGTTCCCTGCACTTGCTATCCCTTATAACATCGAGACCTACTTTGCTGTAATTGCAATGAGCGTTTTCTTTAACGCTAACTTCTCAACTAAGAAGGACTAATTCAATGCCAAATTATTGTGCTAATACCGCAGTGTTCAAGCATGAAGATGCTAACCAAGTTACCAAGCTGATTACAGCTTTTAACGATGGTTGTTTGTTTAATGCTTTTGTTCCTTGCCCTGAAGAACTTCATGAACAGACACCCATTGGTGAAGATTATGTAGCTCGTGATGCTGCTAGAACTGCTGCAAACATTGAGAAGCATGGCTATGCCAGTTGGTATGATTGGTGTGTCGAACACTGGGGAACCAAGTGGGATGTCAGCAGCGAAGGCAATGTTGAGGAAACTGATCCTAATACTGCTTCACTATATTTTGACAGTGCCTGGAGTCCCCCAATTGCGTTCTATAACGCCATGTGCGATATGGGGTGGGAAATCACTGCCTACTACTTCGAACCCGGTATGAACTATTGCGGCATGTTTGATAACGGCGATGATGACTATATCGAAATTGAAGGCGATGCATCATGGGTAGAAGACAATGTGCCCAAGGAACTTAATGAAATGTTTGGCATCTCAGATATGATGGCAGACTTTGAAGACGAGGAGCAGGAAGAGGATGGCTCCGATTAGAAAGGACTAACAATGTTCGTAGGTAAGGTAATTGTATTCGATCTAGACGGCACGATCTGCAATGTGGATCACAGGCGTCACTGGGTTGCCAGTAAGCCTAAGAACTGGGCTGCTTGGGACGCTGGTCTGCCAAATGATACTCCCAACGAGGATATCATTTGGATGCTGAATAGCTTCCTGGATTCTGGCGATATACGTATCGTTCTGTGCAGTGGTCGCGACAGTCGGCTGCGTGAGGCAACTGAGGCGTGGCTGACAAAGCATCATGTCTACTACGACTCTCTGTATATGAGAGCAAGTGGCGATAACCGTAAGGACTCAATCGTTAAGGTTGAACTGCTGCACGACATCCAGCGTGACTGGGCTTGGCCTTTCATCTGGTTCGACGACAGAGACCAAGTCGTAAATGCTATAAGGGAACAAGGGGTAAGGGTATGTCAAGTTGCGCCGGGGGATTTCTAATGTTCCCCGGCAAACTGGAAGTACTAGAGCGTCCCAAATCAAAGTGGCCTTATTGGCTACTATACAAAGAAGCACAATCAGGTGGCTGGGATCATATTATTGATTACCAACATGTTATGTTGAAAATTGATCTAATGCGGGATAAGATTCCTGTTGTAGTTGAAAGACAATGGGGACAATATACAGGATGGAGCGGTCGTAAGCATAAGAAGCAATATGGCATTCTATATAAGTTCCTAAAGGAAGAAGACAGGCTAATCTTTCTCATGTCACAGGAGACAGGCAATGAACTACACTAATTACCAGTTAGTTAAGACGCTGGAGGTAATGGCAGAAGATTGCGGATTTGAAATCCGTCGTTCTGCTTATGGCAGTGATCATCTAAGTCTTATGACTCAGGATAAGGCTACTGCTCTTCCTGTATATGCTCGTAATATCGCTCTGTTTAATGGCACAGTGGAAGAGTGTGTATGCTTCCTGCAGGGTTGGTACAAGCAGCGTGAATACCTTACAGTATTGCTCAAGCTTAAGACTGATCGTATTAAGGAAGCAGAGCAGAAACTGGTTGACAAGTATGAGTCGGATCGTGTAATGTCAGCATTAAAGACTGGTAAGGATATTGGATGGATGACTCCTGCAAAGGACGATCCAAACCATGCACCATTTTAAGGAACAATAACATGCCAACTATGTATATGCTTATCGGAGTACCTGCAAGTGGTAAGAGCACTTGGCGTGAGAAGTATCAAGGCGATGCTGTAGTTGTCAGCACTGATGACATAATTGATCAAACTGCTGCTGCTCGTAATAGCACTTACAACGAAGTGTTTAAGGAGAATATCAAGTTTGCTACCCAGATTGCTACCGAGCGGGCCAAGGAAGCTTTCGCTGCCAACAAGGATGTAATTTGGGATCAGACCAACATTACCAAGAAGAGCCGCAAGAGCAAGTTGGCAATGGTGCCTGAACACTATCGCAAGACTGCCGTGTTCTTTGCAACTCCGCTTGAGGAAGAGTGGCAGCGTCGTCTCAACAGCCGACAGGGCAAGAGCATACCTGCTCATATCCTAGACAGCATGGTCGAGATGTTGGAGATGCCCGATCTTGATGAAGGTTGGCATATTATCGAATATCATATGAATGCAGTTGACAGATAGCCAAACTGTGCTATATTAATAATACAAACGAGGTGCAAAATGAACTACGATTTTCCCATGATTCGGCATTTGGACGATGTGCGCCCTGCTATTGAGGGTCGTGATGAGTTCATTATTGCCGAGCGTGACTGGGGTTATGTTGTTAACTATATGGTCGCTATGACTGATACTTTTCCTCCCGTTTTGGATGATGAATACTGGTGTCCTGGTTGCAAGATGCCCGTAAGCGAAACTGAGGGCTGTGGATCGCAGCGTTGTCCTGAGGCTGTGAATCTAGCAGCAATACGTCGTGAGTGCCGTGGCATACTGTTCTATCCTGATGGGCGCTTGATGATGCGTCGTCTACACAAGTTCTTCAATGTCAATGAGCGTGATGAAACTCAGTTTGGAGTTATTGACTTCACTAAGCCACATGTTATTCTTGAAAAGCTTGACGGCAGCATGATCACCCCTGTTATGACTGACGCTGGTATCCGTTGGGGTACTAAGATGGGTGTTACTGATGTCAGCATGGGTGCTGAACTGTTCGTTGCTCATCATCCGCAGTACGAGCAGTTTGCTCGTTGGTGCTTGTCCATGCGCCTGACTCCAATTTTCGAATGGTGTAGCCGCAAGCAGCGTATTGTAGTGGACTATCCTGAGGATCGGTTAGTGCTTATCGCACTGCGTGGCACTGAGACCGGCGAGTATAAGCAGTATTGTGATCTGGTAGTGTTAGGCGAAAAGTTCAACATTGAAGTAGTAAAGACCTACGAGGGCACTGCTGACAGCATGGAGCATCTGATCTCAGAGACTCGCAGCATGGAAGATGCTGAAGGTTATATCATACGCTTCGATGATGGGCATATGGTCAAGATCAAGGGCGAGTGGTATGTGCGGATCCACAAGACTAAAGACAACCTCACCCACGAGAAGAATGTTGTGGAGTTGTTGATCACTGAGAAGATGGATGATGCTAAGGCTTTCATGATGGATGAAGATCGCAAGCGTGTAGAAGCGTTTGAGACTGAATTCTGGGACGGTATAGCACATCAAGTGGATGCTTATGACAAGTATTTCGCTATGGTTTTGGCTGCTGGATTAGATCGTAAGCGTTTCGCTCTTGAGTGGATGCCTACTATCACTCCGCAAGATCCTTATGCTGCAAACATTGTTTTTGGTCTGTTTAATGGCAAGGACACTCGTCAGATGGTTCTAGACATTATTGCTAAGAACTGCGGCACTCAGACTAAGATCAACGGCGTTCGTAGTTTGTGGGGCGGCAATGCCCAGTGGAACTATCACTTTGATGGAGATGTATAATGAAGAAACTGCTAATTTTAGCAACATTACTTGCTACACCCGCACATGCAGAACAATGGGCCACTGGCAGGTGTGTTACTCAACTTGGTGACAAGATTGACTATATTATTCATGATGGCAAGGGATTTATTTCCTATAACGGAAGCAAGCCTGATCCAATGTTTTCCGAGAAGAAAGACAACATGGGTATCATTACACATATTGGTAATAAAGGTAATATGACACTTGCTGTTAATTTAATTAATGGCAGAGGATATTATATTACTTCTTACGATAATGGCACTAAGAACGAAAGTAATGTTGCCTGTAAGTTGGGCACAATTGACAAGTGAGGTCACATGAGAATTTTAGTTGAATTCGTAGACCCAGTTACTGACGAAGAACACGAAATCACAATGGAAGGGCCTGACATGGATACCAAAGAACTTCGTGAAGTTGTTTTGGAAGCATTAGAGTCTGCTTTTGGAACTAGACTACCAAAAGATATCCATTTGCAAATTTCAGAAGTTGCGTCTGGAACTATTCATTGACAATAATTGAATAATAGTCTATTATAAAACAATAGGAGATCAACAATGACTAAGACAGTATCAAAGATCAGTGATAAGCTTACTAAGGTAAACGAATCATTTACTATCAACATGTATGACAATGGATATATGGTTGAGGTTGGAGGACGCGATTCCAGTGATGAATGGAAGACAGCGAAGATTATGGTAGCTTCAACTGCTGATTTGTTGAATATCATTAGCGATGTTGTTAACATGACGCGAGCAGATTAACATGGATTATTGGCTTTCAAAAGCAAGCGAAACTGAAGCTCATCTTGATCAACTACGTGTAGAATTTGAAGAAGCTACTAGAGCTTATAAGAGTCGAATTGAAGAACTTGAACGCACATTATTGGAAGCTAATTTAAATGCACAATCAAGAGGAGTTACCAATGAGAATCTTCAATGAACTATATTTTAGAAATTTGTTGAATACACTTTTCTATCTGCTTGTTGGTGCCAGTAGCACAATGGGTAATCATATTCTAATCAATTTTCTACTAGATAATAACACAATCTCAATTGCAGTATCTGTTGGGTGGGCATTAGTGTTGATTATGATCTATAGTGATACAATTGCACGAAAGGAAAATCAGTATTTGCTGCTTGCACAAAGCTTTGACTTTCATCGAACGCTACGAGCAGATAATCGAATCGGAGCGTTAGTGCCTGTAGTAACAGTTCCTGCCCCAATTGTTGAGCCAGAACCTCTTCCAGAGAAGAAGCCAGAGTTTAGTAAGATCGAAATCGTACATACTATGGATAAGCCCATGGATCCTTCTAAGGAGAAGAATGCATGATTACCAAACAGGAAATGGAACGAGTGTGGAACGAAGAGCAGCCAGGGTGGCTTAAGGATCATATTAAGGCTACTAAAGGTAAGAAAGAATTTACTCTTGTTGCCCGTCCATATCGTAGGGTAGCTCTTGATCCAATCGAAGTTAAGGTATATGCTAAGACGGCACAGGCTGCAATGAAAAATAATTCATGGGAAGTTAGTAAAGCTGTTCAGAAGGCTTATCCTTACAAGGAAAATCCTGACATTGGTTGGACTACCGGAGTAAAAGCTGATGCCAAAGTTTCGTAAGAAGCCAGTTGTAATTGAAGCAATTGAATTTGTTTATAGCACAGAAGGTATCGAGCAGCTACACGAATTTTGCGGAGATGCTGTACTAATCACTGTTACTAAAGCTAGACATCCAGATGCCAAAGGTGAAGCACATATTCGCACGTTGGAAGATGGAAGAGAAGCACAGGTCCAGCATATTGCTACCGAAGGCGATTGGATCATCAAAGGTGTTCAAGGAGAATTTTATGCTTGCAAGCCCTCGATCTTCAAAGCTACCTACGAACAAGTGGATTGATGCCAGTCCTTGGAGTTCAGTAGAAGAATTCGAAAAGGAATTAGAAACCGTATGGGAAGATATGAAGCGTCAAGGTTTAGAAAAAAAGATCTTGACACTGCGTGAAGATGGTGCTATAATTGGTAGAGGGCATCCAGACAAATGGTTTGATGCTGTAAAGTAAATAACTTAGGAAATCAAATGGTTTATACTATTGTTGAAAAAGATAATATGGAAGCATTGGTAGAAGCAGTTCAAAAGATGATTAATAATGGGTGGCGACCACTGGGCGGCGTTGTTATTGATCGTAAGCACTGGTATCAAGCAATGGTTCGAAATTAAAAGTTTTGGGGGCGGGTGTTGGTACACGGGAGGGTGTTGGTATAAATACTTAAAAGGAATACCAACATGTTTTTGTGTAAACACTGTGGCAAAGAATTTACTACTGGAAGAGGTCTTGGGGGTCATACTTTTAGACTTCATACAGAAAAAGGTAAAGAAGCATCTAAAAAAGGACGTGAGGCGGCCGCTATAGTTAATAAAGGAAATAAACACGGGTTAGGATATAAACATTCTACTGAGATGAAAGAATATCTATCAGAAGTTAGAGTTAATCATTTACATAAAAGAAAATTCTTTAGTAAGCCAGAACTTTATAAAGGTGTTTATTTAGATAGTTCATATGAGTCTGCGGTAGCAAGAAGTTTAGATGAAAATGAAATAAAATGGATTAGACCAAAATCATTAAAATATCATGATGGTACTCAATTTAGAAGATATGTTCCGGATTTTTATCTAATAGATTATAATATATATTTAGATCCAAAAAATGATTGGTTAATAAAAAAAGATGAACGCAAAATTTCATTGACAGCAGAACAAAATAATGTTAGAATATTGATACTAAACAAATACCAACTTAGTTGGTCAGAGATACGAAAGGTCCTATAGTTTAATGGTAAAACACCCCGCTTATAACGGGCACCGTCTCCAGATTAGAGAGCGATACAGGTTCAAATCCTGTTAGGACCACCATAATAATGCGGGGTTAGCTCAATTGGTAGAGCCTGTCGCTCATAACGGCCTGGTTGGGGGATCGTGACCCTCACCCCGCACCATACACAACAGAGGAAAAAGCAATGCTAGTTAAGCTTACAAATGCAGCAGAAGAACATAAGGGCAACGAGCTCTACTTACATGCCAATTGGATTGTTAGTGTATTTCAAATTGCCACAGAGCAGGGTGGCAGTCTTAGTACTGTAATCTACGGTGGTCCACAAGGTACTAGTTGGAATGTAGAAGAAAGTCCTGCACAAATTCAAAAACTAATCAACACATTGGGATAACATAACATGGCTAAAGAAATTGATCCACGAGACTACCTAGCAGAATTTCTTGCTGCCGGAAAAGAAGTTACACAAGTTCCAATTGGTCATCGCAGTGATCCTGAAACAATTATGAAATTTATGGGCGGACGTCCTAAGAAAGTTGTTGAACCCGCAAAGCCTGTTGTTGAGAAGAAGGTAAAGAAATGATCCGAGAAGAAATTGCAGCCACACTTGCTAATGGCATTCATAATGTTCGTTTTACTAAAGTAGATGGTACTGAACGAACTATGCCCTGCACATTAGATTCTACTCTACTGCCAGTAGTAGAGCTAATTGAGTCTGACGAGAAGAAGGTTTCTCGTAAACTAAATCTAGATACTATGCGTGTATATGTCACTGACATTAATGAATGGCGTAGTTTCCGTATTGAAAATGTAATTGAAATCACTAAAGTAGGAGAAGATAAGTGAGTAATTATATCGGACGTACAGTTCCAAATGTAACTTTTAAAACTCGTGTTCGCGACGAATCAATTGAAGGCCCAAATCCTTTTCGTTGGGAAGATAAAATCTCAGATGATTACTTTAAGGACAAGCGGGTTATTCTGTTTAGCCTTCCTGGAGCATTTACGCCAACTTGTTCAACGTATCAGTTACCAGGATTTGAGAATAACTTTGAAGAGTTTAAGTCGCTTGGTATCGACGAAATCTATTGCATGTCAGTGAACGATGCTTTCGTTATGAACGCTTGGGCAAAGGATCAAAACATTAATAACGTCAAGGTCATCCCAGATGGAAATGGACATTTTACGCAAGGTCTTGGTATGCTTGTGGGCAAGTATAATCTAGGATTTGGTAAGCGTAGTTGGCGGTATGCTGCTATTATTAACGATGGCACAATTGAAGCTTGGTTTGAAGAGCCAGGATATCGCAGCGAAGCTAATGATGATCCATATGGCGAAAGTTCACCTGAGAATTTGCTAAAGCATCTTAAAGGTTAATCCTACAGTGCCTCATTAGCAATAATGGGGCATCTTTCTATCACATAGTCCCTCATCAGAATTCTTGAAGGTTGGCTGCACCCCGACATTGCAGACTTGTGGACACCGTTTGGCTAACGATAGGCTAAATGATTGCGGCTCTGAGAAAAAGCATCCGCATAGCATCACTAATTTGATTGATAAGGTCAGTGATGTTTCCGTTGAATATCAGCTGGAGTAAAGGGGTACAGGTCAACCGCCCCGCTTGTATATTACACCCGTAGAAAACAAGTTCCTTTATCATAATGTCGGAGAACTCAACAGAAGTTTCTTTGTCACTGGTCCCAAAAAGGGATCAGTATGACATCTAATCTAACAGAAATTAATAAAAGAAGAATAATAGTCGAAGATATAAACAGTGAGCGTATGCGAACTGTCTTATATCAGAAGACTAGCTGCTGCCAAGCAGCTTTAATAATTGATCTTTATCCCAAGTAGTCCTGACAATATGTCTTTGAATTTTGAGAGATCAAATGCATAGTATTCTCCATTAATGAGAACTTCATTACCTGAAGCAAGTGCTTCATTAAAGTTCTTATTAGTTGGTTCGATATTGTATTTGATGTGATGATAATCGATCATATTATCAAGTGTGATCTTCTTTAATGCAGTAGCAGGATATTTGGCATCTCTAAGATATTTTATAGATGCTTCATACCCTTCAAATTGTAGAACTTCTTGCCATTCATACCCTGAAGCATCACTAGACATTTTACCTGCTTCTACTAATTTATCGACGTTATCAATAATCAAATCAATAGCAGCTTCTTTATATAAGGGTGATACATCGTCGATTACCATGTCAGGCTCCTGCACTGCCCAACTGAATTGAAATCCATTTTTTGGGATGATGATATACAAGTTGCCGTAACTACTTGCTTGATCGCTATCGCTTGTAGTAAAGATACTATTACTACGCAAAGCACTGATACCCATCTTTTGTAGAGCATAGTCGAATATTTTTTGTCCTTCTTCAGTACTATTCAATACATTTCGTTCAGACCAACTTCTACCAACATAAGCAGGAGCATTGGATTTGCCTTTCTTAACACCTCTGAACAATATCTTGCCAGTTGCTTTAAATGCTTTTAATGCCTGACTACATTCTTTCTGTATAGTTTGTACAAGTGGGCCAAATGATTTTGCTTGAGATGCTACAGCGGTAGCTGTTGCTTGTTCAACTTGAGCACGAAGTTTTGCTTCTTCAGCATCTAACATAGCATGAAACTCGGCCATCTTTGCAGTTAGTTCTTTATTTGCAAAAGTTGTTGGAGCAATGCCTAAAGGTCCAGCCATGCGTTGAGCAGATTCTAATTTATCAAGCTCTTCTTTCATTGATTCAATTTTTGCTATCTTTAACTTAACAACCTTAACATCAAGCTTCTGTTTCTCACCTGGCTGTAATGTCATCTTAGGTGCTTTTACGGGTGCTTTAGCCATTGGTATTACCTTGTGTTCTTGCTGCTCGCTGTTGCTTAATCCATTCTGCTGCTGCTGGGCGACGAGGAGGAGCAGCAAGCCACGCTCTCATTGCCTTATCAACATATCCAATATTAGGAGTTTCATTATTATCAATGATATAGAACTGCTGTCCAAATGTTCCTTGTAGCTTACCTAGTCCATTCTGAACCTGCTGCCAAGTTGAACGAACAAACTCGTCATCTACTACACGACCTTGATCTTTTCCGGGAGTTCCTGCACGGTGTACAGTTCTCTGTAATGCTGTTTCCAATGAGGTATTAACAAAGATCATAGCACAATCATACCCCATGCTTTCAAGATGAGCTTTAACGTCAGCCATCTTCTCGGGATTGCGAGCTGTACCATCTATTAATAGACCTAAACGACCAGCAAGGTAATTGCCTTCCTGTTTCTTATACAACTGCCAAAACTTTTCGTAATCACCCTCTTTGCCCATTTGGTTATACAACTGCCAAAAAGTATCGACATTAAGACTCTTTAATCCTGACCCGCCAAACAACTTGTTGGCAATGGTGCTTTTACCAGCACCCGGAGCCCCTGCCATAAACACTGCTTTAAAGATATTTTGATCGAATAATCCTTCTGGAATTGCTTGGAAAAGTTCAAATACTCTCATTCTTATAACCCTATGCCTAATTTTTTAGATAGATATTCGCCATACATATTATATTTTAATGCGTAGTATTGACCATTAATATAAATTTCTACACCTTGATTAATAGCAACTGCAAGGTCTTTATTCCGTGGGTGAAACTCTTCATAAAACACTTTTGGATCATTGCTGGTTACCCATTCATTACCTAAGGTGCCTTCTGATTCAGGATTCAATGATAAATCCGTAAAAGAAGTGTATGTGTAATTGAATCCATTAATTGGAAAAATAATGTAAGGTGTTCCAAAATAACTGGCTGTTTTAACAGCAGATGTGACAAATATGCTGTTACTTCTTAATGCTTTGAATCCTAATGCTTTTAACATGCTGTCAAAACGTCTGCTGAGTTTATCATCACTATCCACTGGAATTCTATTTTCCCAACTTCTGCCTCTGACAATAGGTTGACCACTATTAAACCCACGATACATAAATCTGCCGCCATTTTTACAAGCAGCAATTGATTCACTACAATTTGGAACGATGGCTTTTTCCCAAAGTTGTTCAAACTTCTCAACATTGTATCCAATTATTTCAGGACCAATATTTCTTTTTTGACCAGGTTCAATTTCACTCAGACGCATGTGATATTTATTCGTAATAAGTATTGACAGTTCATAAGTATTCCTGTACTATAATAATATGCGCCAGTAGCCCAACAGGTCAGAGGCAAAGGGCTTAAAACCCTTACAGTGTCGGTTCGAATCCGACTTGGCGTACAAAAAGGATTTAGTATGGATTTCAAACCTTTTTCAATTCACGTAGGTTACGATACAAGAGTAACTGAATATGAAATTGGCAAGAGAGGTAAAGGCCCCACTGATGCTGTTATCAATTGGTTAGCAGAATCAAATATCAAATGGCATTTTGAATGGCAATATCCAGAAGCAACTGATCCAGGTAGTGTATTTTCAATAATGGAATTTGTTGAAATAGTTAATCAACATCAGAAAAAAAGTGGCGGCATCTTCTATTTTGACAATGAAGAAGATAAGCTGCTATTCTGTTTGAAATGGCTTACTACTAGTATAGAAGAACCTTTAATGTGGCATCCAGTATAGGAACTTAAATGGACTTTCGCAAAGCAATTCATAATCATCTACCTTGGGCAATTATTGCCATTTGTATAATGGAAATCATGCTTAATTGGTCACGCTCATCAGAAGCATTTGCTTGGATTATTGCTACTGTTGGGTGGCTTGCATATAAAATCGAAACATAAGAATTTTCGACTTTGATGTTGACAGACAAACTTAAAAATGAAAACTGTAAAATTAAAACTGTATAAACAACTTCATCAAAGTCGGAATACTTAATGGAAAAAAGTCATTTTATCGTTGTTACCGCTGAATTCGATAAAGATATTATTGGATTATTAATTCAAGATTACAATTGGTGGTTTCAAAATGAAAAAGAAATCGAGCAATGGTGTCGAGACATAATGGGTAAAAATTATGAAAGACAAGGCATAATCATTAATTTTACTAATACAGAAGACAGGCTTCAATTTTTACTTCGTTGGGGATCATGAAATATCGTTTAGAAGTTTTAACAGACCAAGTTACCAGTGACGGATTTCTTCCAAGAGTTCGTGTAATTGAAGATTATTCATCAGTTGATTTTCACCAGCAACATTATATCAATACCTTTGCTGATCTCAATGAAGATGAAGATAAACAACCTATTATGCAAATGGCTGAGTGGTGCGAAGAGAATGAGTGCGGTTACCGTACAAGTTATGACACGTTTAAGTTTCGCAATCGAGATCAATTAACAATGTTTATCCTGAGGTGGTCGTGACTGAATATGATGTCATTTTGACTACTGACAAAAAAGACATTCATGAAGGCAAATTGAATATGCTATTGATGCCACGATCAATTCATATTCAAAAAAACAATGCTTATCTCACTGAGATATACATTCCTGAAATTATGATGCATCCGCCTATATACACCATTTGGAAAATGGAAACAGCTATGAAAGCAGAATATTCATATACACATGAATTGGAATATTGGCCTGGACCAACGAAGTCTAATAGCATTAGACAATGGGTTGAAGAGATGCGAATTTCATGCACACAGATTAATCGACTTTGGTATTTTAAAACTGATGAAGATCGACTACTGTTTATAATGGTTTGGGGATGACTAGACTAGCATTTTATTACCATGATTTGGATGGCAGAGGTCATGCCACTCAATTTTGGAAGAATTTCATGGCTCATATCCATACATATAAGAAAACTCCAGATGCAGTATGGGGCATGGCTTTTGTTATGTTAGAAGAATACAATGCTTATATCATTGAAGAAAATTATATCAAATTTGAAACTGAAGAAGATATGCTGTTGTTTATGTTGAGATGGGCATGATAATCAAATCTGGCATCGTGGAAGATATATTTAAAAATCCAGGACCATGGCATTATGCTGTGATCAATGATTATTATATCAACATTTTTGAAGTTGTAGATTGGTGTTTGGATAGCTTTGGTATCGACAGTTTCTATAATTGGTGTGTCAGTGCGGATAGAACTGCTTTCTTCTTCAAGAACCATGATGATTTCATCATGTTTGTATTGCGGTGGTCATGAAAAGAGTTAAAACCAAAGTCCAAGCAAAGACTCGAAAACTCAGTGCCGAATGGACTTTTGAAGAATCTCAATATACTCAGCATCATATAAGTGATGAACTTGCTAAGATATTACAAGAAGAGATTGATAAAGAAATTGTCAATGAGCTTAAAGCACAACAATTAGTCAATGACGGATGGATTATGATTCCATTCACAGTTAAAATTTCAATTGATTGGTTCAGGGAAAACATACAAAACGAATATATTATGCTTAGTGAGGCAATGTATTTTAAAAGTCATGACGATGCTGTGTTATACTCATTGACATGGTCAGGACAGGATAAGGAATATGGTTGAAGTAAGCGATGAAAACTTAATTAGAATATTATCTGGAGAGAAGATGTTGATGAATTGGAAGTGTCGCATTGGCTGGCATCGTTGGACTACGTGGACACATGATCAAAAGACTCTGAATCCAATCAACTTTGAAATGAATGGAACTGGCTTCATGCATAGTCATTGTGTAGACTGTAACATGAAGAGAGTAGAACGACCAGTAAGCAAGACAATTGCTATTCCATCATGAAATTAGCACTAATGAGCGATGCGTGGCAGATGATATATCGCAATCTGCGTGCCGAACTTTATAGGGTTAGACTTGGTGGACCTGACAGTAGACAAGAGCTTCAAGAGTTCTTTAAAGGCTATGGAGTTATAATAAAGACTGATACAGATGGCCGCTGGGAAGAAGTTGAGATTGTGTTAGATGATGAAGAGCTTACTATATTCTTGTTGACTTGGGCATGACAGCAAGAACATCAAAAGCATATCGTGTGCCTAGGAAAAGACCTTTGAAACGAACATGGGAATATAGTCCAGCTATACGTACATTTTTTTGGAATCGCGATCATTATAGTCGTATGCTCAATCATAATTTAGAAACTGATGAAGAATTAGTAGCATGGTGCGAAGAATATTCCTGTAATGTATATCAAAATTGGGTTGAATGTCCAGACGATGAAACTGTAACAATGTTTATACTGAGGTGGTCATAATGGATAATTGGACTTGTATCGTTGTTAGAAATTGGCAAGAAGTTGAATCTAGCTGGTGCCTTGAAAACCTTGAAGGGCAGTGGGTTTCTATGGGAAATTACTGGTATTTTGAACGGGAAGAAGACATAACAATATTCGCATTGAGGTGGTTATGAAAGAGATTCCATTTCATCTTTTAGTAGAGGATAAGAACCCTAAGTATGGTGTACACTATCTTGGACTCTATGAATATTGGGAAAATTTCTTGAGGGCAGTTCATAATGAAGCAAATGGTGATATGAAACAAAGAGCTCATCTCTTTGAAGAGTGGAAAAAGGAATGGAAAGTTAATTCTAACGCCAAGACAGGAATGTTGGAATTTGATACTGAAGAAGATGCCATTATGTTTATATTGAGGTGGTCATGAGCAGATATGTAATACTACACAAACTTACACGTGGATTTAGAGATTGGGAATATAGAGGAAGCTATGTTGAGAGTAGCCGTGAAACGGTTCCTACTATGAATGCAGAATTTAGTGATTGGTATAGAGAAAACCAACATCTTATTAAGACAGTTCATAGTCATAGAATGGTAGAAATGGATAGGACTGAAATAGCTTTTGAATTCCATAATGAGGAAGATGCACTACTTTGTATGCTAACTTTCAGTTGACAAAAAATTGGTTTCATATATACTAATAATATGAAAAGAACTCAATTCTACTTCGCATATGGTGCAAATACCAATCTTGACTCAATGGCTCAGCGTTGCCCCGGAGCCCGTTCTATTGGCCCTGGACAGTTGGAAGGCTACAAGTTTGTTTTTAGACAACATGCAGATGTTGAACTAGCCAATCCAGGAGACCAAGTGGATGGCGTAGTTTGGATGATTGATGACGATCATCTCGACAGTTTGGATAGCTTCGAAGGCTTCCCAAATTATTACCTACGCTGCAAAGCTTGGGTTCACAGTAATGAGATTGGCTGGGTAAAGGCTTGGATTTATACAATGGGCGATCAAGATTATTTGTCCGAACCTCGTGAAGAGTATGTGCGTATGTGTCGCGAAGGGTACGAGCAAAATCGAGTAAGTACAAAACAAATTGACGAAGCATTAACACAAGTGAGATCATTCAATGAAGATGTGGATTATAGATAAATGGAACGACTTTAAATGGTGGTATGTTGACAATCCTTACACAAAAATTTGGAAAGGCATTAAAGATAGAGTTGATGCTTTTGTTTTTTGTAGTATGTTGTTAATTGTTGGGGTATGTAGTCCAAAAACATTGCGTAAGTTAATGATAGATTCATTGAGGGATACAAAGTGAATAAAAGACTTGAATGGTCTATGGAATGGGGTAGCACTGCTCTGCTTCTAGTTGGAGTAGTTTTTACTTCACTGAATATATTCCCACTTAATCTTTGGATTTGTCTAGCTGCTAATATTGGTTGGACAGTTATGGGTATTGTGTGGAAGAAGTGGAGTCTGTTGATCGTTCAAGCAGTTGTCAGTGCTATATATATTTTTGGTATGACAAAGTATTATTTCTTTTAGATATTGCCCCTATTAATGTTGAGTCTAGCTAACTCAATGTTTTGCTTGGTGTATCGCATATTCGGTCGCTCGAAGATAATAACGGCATACACAGCAATAGGGCCACCTGGCTTACTTGACAGCGAACGAAGATAGTAAGTTATGGCGGTGGGCGCTGTCTCCGGAGCAGCAGGTGTCTAGGATGGGATATTCCTAGATCCGGAACTTTATTTCTTTTAGTGATTCATAATTAGTCACTAGTTTATTATAATCGTATGGTGTTTTAATAAATTCAAGTGGTTTAGATAATTTAAAATCTACTCCTATGATATCATAAAATTTATCATTGTTTGTTTTGATATGATCATAATCAATGTTAACAACAGTATTTGGTAAATTACCCAATAGTTTTTCAATTCTTCTATTAAATCTTAGATTAGCCATATAATCATTGGCAAAAGTTGAATATGGGATTTCGAAAGATTTGGGATTTTCAATCCAATTTTTGGTATTTTCAAAATAAGCAAATTGATTTAGATAGCTTGCAACTTGATTGCTTATTACTAAATCAAAAATATTTCTGGTCACATAAATTATGATAAAATCTCTTGGAACTTGTAGTAAATTTTGTTCATTATGACAGTGATATATGGTGTTGTTCTCATAATTCTCAATGATATTTTTTTGTTGAAAATTAATAAAAAAATTCAAATTATTCGATATTTTTGATTTAACATACTCATTGAGTAGAAAACAACATAATTGACTTCCTGCCCTGCCATTTGATATAACAATATAATTGAAATTCTCCATAAAAATATTTATTGTTAGCTTTTTTGAAAATAAATACATTAGCAGAAGGAAATCAACAAATGCTAATGGATAAAGATAAGTTTTGGGATGCTTTTGAAAGTTGCGATGAGAAGACAATCGACGCATGTTTACAGCCATTAAATGATGCAATGGAAGAATTTGAAATTAATACTCCAGAGCGAATGGCAATGTTTCTAGCACAGTGCTGCCACGAAAGTTCATATTTTAGAATTACTAAAGAAAATTTAAACTATAAAGCAGAGGGTCTAATGAAGATCTTTCACAAGTATTTTGATGATGAAGATACTGCTAACGAATATGCTCATAATCCAGAAAAGATTGCTAATCGTGTTTATGCTAACCGCATGGGCAACGGCGATGAGGGTTCGGGCGATGGGTGGAAGCATTGCGGCAGGGGCTTTATTCAGTTAACTGGTAAGAGTAATTACGAAGAATGTGGCGAAGCTTTGGGCAAAGACCTTAGTGAAGATCCACTATATCTGACTACTCCAGAAGGTGCTGCTCGTAGTGCTGGTTGGTTTTGGCAAAAGAATGATCTTAACAAGTATTCGGATGCAAGTGATATTTTAACTTGTACAAAACGTATCAATGGAGGAACCATTGGGCTTGCAGAGCGTACAGAGCTTTGGGAAAATGCATTAAAGGTCTTTAAGTCTTAAATATAATACAACACGGAGATAAGAATGAGTGAACAGATGATTGAAACTGCTAAAGTAGTGATGGCTGACCATTTCAAATTTTATCTCCGTGCTCACAACTATCATTGGAATATCGAAGGTCCTGATTTTTATCAGTATCATATATTACTTGAAAAAATATACGAGGATGTATTTGAAGCAGTAGATACTATTGCCGAACACATTCGTGCTATGGGATCATATGTACCTGGCAGTTTAGGACGTTTTGCAGAGCTTAGTAAAATAGGTGATGAACGTGAAACTCCCGACGCTTTAACTATGTTTCACAGACTATATCAAGATAACGAAACAGTATTGTATAATGTACAAGTTGCTTACAACGAAGCTGAAACAGCAGGCAATCATGGCTGGAGTAATTTTTTAGCTGAGCGTCAATCTGCTCATAAAAAGCATGGATGGATGATTAAATCGACTTTAGCTGGACGATAGTATATAATTAAATCATGATATTTAAAAATGATCCATATAAACATGGATATTATCAAGTCAATATTCATCGAACTTTTAGTAAACTTGAAGCAATTGAATTGCAAAATGTCACTGGATATTGGCCACAGTGGCATTTCAATGACGACATATTTGCTGCTCAAAATTGGCAGCAAGAACCATCATTAGACTTATATGAATTGTATAAAGCTCGCTGTCGTCAGATAAGATCAGCATATGATTATGTTGTGCTATTCTATAGTGGTGGTAGTGATAGTGTAAACATATTAACTGCATGGATTGATGCGGGGTTAAAAATAGACGAGATCGCAACTGTATGGAATCTTGAGGGTTCTAAAGATCGTGATGATTATATGAACGCCGAAGTTGATCGTGTTGTACTTCCTGGTATCAAGCGATTGCGTGATAAGGGGTTGGAGTTTAAGTTTAGATTAATTGATATCACTGAGCATACCGAGTCATTTATTAAGAGTGTGGGTGAAGATTACAATTATTATGTCAATAATCACTATAGTCCCAATAACATAATAAAAAGCCAATTTAGAGAACGCATTGAAGATTATCGTAATCTAATTGATCAAGGCAAATCAGTTTGCTTTGTATGGGGCAGTGAAAAACCTCAGATATTTCCAGATGGAGATAAGCATTACTTGCAGTTTTTTGACATTATGGACAATTGTGTTACTCCTTATGCTCAGCAGCGTGTTGCTCAAGGTTGGTATGATGAGTTATTCTATTGGACTCCTGATCTACCTGAGATGATTGTTAAGCAAGCACACGCATTGTTGAAGTTTGCCGAAACATGTGACCTACATGAATTTTACCAAACTAAACCTAATCGGTATGGATTTAATAGAAGATTGAAACAGTATATTACAAGTGCCGCAGCTAAGATTATACTGTATCCAAAATGGGATCCAACTACATTCAATAATGGCAAACCAACCAATGTTGTATTCAGTGAGCGTGACAGCTGGTTTTGGAATGGCAATAGTGATGGACAAGCTATTTTGAATCCATTGAACAAGCGTTACTTTGATACGTTGGGCAGCAACTGGATCAATGATGGAATTAATCCACGTAGTGGAATAAAAGGTCACTGTAGTCAAAAATATTATCTAAATTAATTGACATTATCAGCAAAAGCATATATAGTAATGATACTAAACGGAAGGGTGGCTGAGAGGCCGAAAGCACTCGGTTGCTAACTGAGCGAGGGTAGCGATATCCTCCGTGGGTTCGAATCCCACCCCTTCCGCCATCATTTTGGAGTATTAATGAAAAAGCTTATTGTGTTATCAGCACTAACATTGTCACTTGCAGGTTGTGCAGATGCACATCGTAGCTATCCTGCTATTGTAGTTGAAGAGCGTCCTATCCCATCATATTATTATGAGCGAGCACCTATTATTGTTCCTGTTGATCGCGGATATCTTCCCCCGCCTCGTTACGATGAGCATCGACAAGTTGAAGAGCGTCATATGCCAACTCCAGCTCCTCGTCCATATAACTTGGAGCAGCGCCCGCAGACACGTCATACTTGTGACCCGCATCGTGATCACGAATGTAAGGCAGTGAGGTAAATTGACAAATTTTCCTGTTAAAACCGCAACTGGCTGTAGACTTAAATGGGGTTACAGCACAATTTATCTAAGTCGTTCATCAACTGCTAGTTGCCACAGAGTCAGACACGATAAACTAACTCTTGAGAATTTTATGGATTTTCATAATCTTCCCCGTAAGATTGCAGATCGTGAAATGATGTTGGAAGGAAAATGGCCTGGCGGTGGTTGTGAGTATTGTAAGAACATTGAAGATGCAGGTGGGTATAGTGATCGCCAATTGCATCTAACTACGCCATTTGAGCATATGACTGTTAAAGAGCTTTTGACTGATCCTACAGCAACTCGAGTAACTCCTCGTACATTAGAAGTTTATTTCAATAATACTTGTAATCTCAAATGCATTTACTGTGGTCCATGGTTTAGCAGTAAGATTGCTGCTGAACTTAAAAAGCATGGAAGATTTGGTGACGAAGCCTACTTTGAAAAGTATGACGAATGGAAAATGAATTCTGAGTATGATCAAATGGTCAAGCTGTTATTTGAATGGCTGGCACTGAATCATAAAGATATTACAACATTTCAAATTCTAGGTGGAGAACCTTTCCTTCAGAAAGAGTTTGATATGACTTTGGATTTCTTTGAAGAGCATCCCAGTCCCAATCTTGATTTTAACATTGTAACTAACTTAACTGCTGATGACAAGCGTATGGATCATTTTATCAGCAGATTTGAACAGTTGATTGGTAAGCGTAAGCTTAAGAATCTACAGATTACTGCCAGCTTAGATTGTTGGGGTCCACAAGCTGAATATATCCGCAGTGATTTAGATTTGGCACAGTGGGAACGTAACTTTGAAAAGTTAGTTAACAAGAAGTGGATACGTATGCAGGTCAATCATGCTATTAATGTATTAAGTGTCAAATACATGCCTGACCTATTACGACGTATGCAAAAATGGAATGAGATTAATACTGTTTATAACAACTTCATGACAGTACAATGGCCGCCTTATCTAAATCCTGATATCTTTGGTCCTGGATTGTTTGATGATGATTTTGAATCATTTGATAGTTTAATGTTGAATACAGTTCCTTACCATGAGAATACAAAGAAGTATATGCAGGGAATTAGATCACAAGTTGCTAATAGCAAACCTAATATACCGCAGATCAAAAGTCTTAAGAGTTTTCTAGACTCAATTGATCAACGTCGTAATAGAGATTATAAGCCGTTGTTTCCATGGTTGGATGCAGAATTTGAAAAATATCTTTGAGGATTATATGAAAAAGACTTATATTAACTGGGAATCAATGGATCAACTGTGTACTAAGCTTGCACTAGATGTTCTTAAGAGTGGGTTTAAGCCTGATTATATTGTTGGTATTACCAGAGGCGGGTTAACTCCCGCAGTGATTCTAAGCCATATTCTTGAAGTTCCAATGTATGCACTTAAAGTATCATTGAGAGATGGCGTTGAGGATGACTGTGATCATAATTGTTGGATGGCAGAAGATGCAATGGGATACAATACAGATCCTGTAAACATTCTTATTGTCGACGCTATTAACGATAGCGGAGCAACTATTGCTTGGATTAAGCAGGATTGGCCCGGCAGTTGTTTGCCTGCCAATGAGAAATGGAATTCTTGTTGGGGTACTAATGTTCGGTTTGCAACGGTAGTTAACAATCTTGCCAGCACAGAAACTGTAGGATACGCTGCAATGGAAATCAATAAAGCAGAAGACAATGCTTGGATTGTGTTTCCTTGGGAGCATTAACTGTTACATAATTTGTAACAAAAAAGAAGGTTGACAGAATTTAGTAAACTTGTATATTAGTAATTGCTAGTATGGTGCTATGCAAAAACAACCTTTTGGATAAGGAAATAAAATATGAGTAATACGCAATATATAAATTTTGGATACCCGCAAGTTGTTACACAGAAGTTTGGTCAAGATCTTGAACTAATCTTAGGTCCAAAAAATAGTCGTGTTGATTATCGAGAACTTACTCAAAAAGATGTAGCTGATAGGCTTGAAAAAATTCCAGAGAAACTTTGGACACCTCTTACCCGCAGTGGCATGCTTAGTCTATTGGATTCTTGGATTCTTGCACTCGATGAGTTGGCTGATAGTAAGGCACTATGGGGTGTAGATTTTCCACTTATGAACATTACTCCAATGGAGGGTGTTGAGCGTCAACCAGTTGAAAAGCTTTGGCTTAATTTCGGTAGTCAACGTATTCTTTATTTTCGACATTGTATTGGAATTGTTTTTAAGTTTGATCCATGGTCAGTGTTTAATGCCATTGGCAGAATGGAAACTAGTGGTGAACGAGCATTTATCAATGATGCACAGCATCGCAGCGTAGCATCATTATTTTTTGGTGTTCGTTATATCGCTATGCAGTATAGAATTTCAGATGATACTACTGTAGATATTGATCAGTTCTGTGCCTGTAATGTTGATAATCTTCCTTCAGAGCCATACGACAATTATCGTAATCGCTCTACTAGAGCAGAGCAGTATATTGCAGCTGGAAAAAAGCCCTTCAAAGAAGATCAAGAAATGCTTGATATTAAACATTGGGCAAATCGTTGGGGTATTAATATTTGCCGTGCAAAGGACCCAAATGCTAGTGCTAACAGGGGTATTAGTCATATGGGAGATATCTTAAAGTCAGCTCGTATGGGTATTGAAAATATGGATATCGCTGCCGCAGTTATGATTTCTTCTTACGGCAATCAAACTATTAAGTCAGCTAACTTGTTGGGGCTAACATATTTGTTTAGTCAGCAAGATCATCGGTGGACCTTAGTAGATAAGGATCCAAAGAAAAACTTTCATGGTGATTACATTGGCGGTCAGTTAGTAAACAAAAATCTTCGCGAACTATCTAATGTTATTGATAGGCATTTTGGTACAGCTTCTGAATCTTTACATTCAACTTGTAAAAAGGCTGTAAATGACGAATATGGTAAAGGTAATGGCATTGGTCCTGAGATCAAAGTAAGTCATGCTATCTATCATGTCTTTACAAAGTTTGCTAGGGAAGAATTTAAAAATTCAATGACTGCTCCGAAGAACAAGTATGGCGAAACCATTAGGGTTCATGATTGGCTAGTTCGATGACTGTGGTTGAAATTAATCAACTTATTCTGGAGAACGAACTTCGCCCATATAGACTGCCAGATGGAGTTACTTATTTGAATGGTGATTATCATCTAGCAGTTATGGAAGGTCGTATAGACTTAAAAATGCTTCGCTGTATCGAGTACAGCAGGCAAGCTGAATACGACGCAACTCCCGAGGAGCTATACAGTATAGCTCCTGACTACTTCGGTGACCGAAAGGTATGTTGGGGTTTAGGTTTTAATCGAGTAACTGATGACTTGTATCATCTTCCTGGGTTGGATCATAAAATCCCTCAGGCAAAGAAAGGTGCAAGCACCATAGATAACTTAGTGTTTGTCCCACGTATCTATAATATTTGGAAACGTGATATGCTAAAAGAAGAATGGCTACATTTTAGAGAATGGATGAATAATCATCTAGAATGTTGACAATAAATAATAGTATGCTATTATAACAATAAGGTCTCTTAGCTCAGCTGGATAGACTTCTACTTTTTCAGTAAAAAGTATAAATACAACTGGAGAAGTAGATGGACTATTCTAAGATATACAATTCTATAATTAATAATGGAAAGAATAGACCACGTGATGAAAATATATATTATGAGTCTCATCATATAATCCCAAAATGCTTGGGTGGGAATGATAAAAAAGATAATTTAGTTCTTTTAACAGCACGAGAACATTTTATATGTCATCTTTTATTAGTTAAAATGTATCCATCACATCACGGATTAGTTAAAGCTGCTAATATGATGTGTTCATATAATCAAACTATGTCAGAAAGAATTTCTAATAGAAGATACGAATGGTTTCGAGTTAAATTATCAGTCGCTATGTCTGAGATGATAGGCGAGAAAAATAGTTCATTTGGATCAAGTTGGATTCATAATAAATCAATGAAACAATCAAAAAAAGTTGACAAAAACCTTGTAGAGTTGTATATTAATAAAGGTTGGGAAAAAGGTAGGGTTGTTAATTGGAATCCTAAAATTTCATCATGTAAACTATGTAGTAAAGATTTTCTTTTGAAGACAAAAGAACTTTTTTGTTCAGAAGAATGTAAAGAAAATAGTAGAAACCCAATGTTTGGGAGAGAAGAAGAGTTTAGAAACTTGTATGCTAAACATAAAAGTATGAACAAAGCACTGAAAGAAATGGGATTCAAAGGTGCAATGGGAAGCTGGTATGTTGCAGCAAAAGAATTGGTTCGGTAGCCGAGGGGAGCTTCTACCTCCCTAATCGTAACAGGAGCTGCAAATGGGGGTTCGAATCCCTCCCGAATCGCCACTTTTAAGAGGTTGTTATGGCAGAACACTCAACTAACATTACAATTGGTATCGCCGAACTTGAAACATTGGTCAAGTGGATTAACACTATGGATCCACAGCCGCATGTGGTCAAGATTGTTGCCATAGACACTGGCATCGGTACTCATTACCGTGCTGAAATTGAAACTACAGAAGGTGAAGGTCGCTTTAAAGACCTCACAGATTATGAGAACTGGTAATGACTGATCGAGTTGCAGAATTAGAAGCGGAAGTTGCACGGTTGCAGGATATTGTAACTAGAATGGGTCGCATTTATAAACATCTGAATCCAGAAAATCATCCTGGAGTATATTTTATTCATGGATCTTTAGGATCATATGATGAGAATGGCATGCCAGAACGATTGATGGTAGTGCCTGCTTATGGCGTCGACTTTAGTTATATCTATCAACGCACAGACAAGACAACAGGTCCAGAATGGTAACGTCAATACAATTACCTTGTGAGCATTGGGAGCGTGATCTTCTAATTCAAGAAATTAAACGCCTACAACAGTATGAGTCTATGGTCCACTACATTGCCAATGACTATATCGAGTTGAGTTATGAAAAGGCTCAGTGGCAGCGTGATGATTGGCGCAAGCGTTGCCGCAAGACTATCGCTGAAGCATACCCGGAGGAAAAAGATGACTGATAATCTTGTGAAGTGGCTGCGTTCTGGGGGCGTTGCCGAAATGGACAAAGTCGCTGACCACATTGAAAAATTGAAAGAGCAGAAAAATATTTATTCTGACGCTTTTACCAAGGCTATTTCTCGCATCAAGGAGTTAGAGGATGTGCTTAGTATCATGGTTGAATATAGACCAGTTACCGTTGAAGATCTTAAACGTGCTCGCAGAGTATTGGAGGCGAAGATGACTTATTATGAAGAGGGTTTCCGCAAGATGGCAGACGATTGGCAAGAAAGGCGAACCGCAGAAGCACCACTAGAGTATACTGAGAATTATGGACAAGGTTCAGAACCGTGGCTAAAGGGAGATGAGGAATGAACGAGCGTATCGAAGAACTTGCTAAACAGGCTGTATATGAATCATACAAAGAAGGCTGTATTGATCAGAACAAGATAGTATTGGAAAAATTCGCCGAGTTAATCGTGCGGGAATGTGCTAGA
>Ga0164296_1001126_pt1 | contig 29505 bp, 19 predicted proteins | sample GEODES057metaG_FD_113533 | JGI IMG/M metagenome (GOLD analysis project Ga0164296, IMG submission 113533) | Dystrophic lake water microbial communities from Trout Bog Lake, Wisconsin, USA - GEODES057 metaG | ecosystem: Environmental > Aquatic > Freshwater > Lake | place: USA: Trout Bog Lake...
GCTGACAAATGGGCTATATCGAGCGTTCCATCCGGCATGAGATTGATGGTGTCAACGCGGTCTTGATAATCATGGCCAGAGATCATGCAGGCATGTTCACCCGCGCTCACCAGCAAACGCTCAAATGGCTTGCCCCTATGCGTCAGACTTGAAGAGAGCGCTAAGGATGCGGCCTCTGTTCCCCCAGAAGTGAAAACAATATTTTTGGACAAAGTGCCCAATGCCCGTGCCAAAGCCTCACGCGCGTCTTCAATGAGCGCGCGCATCGCACGCCCCTCACTGTGAATGGATGAGGCATTGCCCGCCAAATCAAGCGCCTCCACCACAGCCGCCTTAACCGCTGGGCGCAGCGGCGCTGTCGCATTATGGTCAAGGTAATGACGGGGCAAAACGCACTCCTAGGAGATTGGGCAAAAGAGAGTTAAGGGTCAGTCGTCAAAATACTTGCCTTCAAAGGGGGTGGCTGTGCTAGAAGGCCGCACGAGACTTTGGTGGCAATGTCCTGTGATAATCGGTTAGAATGATTCTAAATGCAATTCAGAAACATTCCCTTTTAGTACTTTTATGAGGGGTATGTCTTAATCTTTCAAAGACTTGGGTCATTGAAGGGGACCTCTCACGACTTGACAATGCCACTTAATTGGGATCATGAAGGCCTTGGGCCGCGCGCTGGGAGCATATATGCCTGAAATTATCTTTACTGGTCCTGCTGGGCGCCTTGAGGGGCGCTTTCACCCCTCCAAAAACCGCGGTGCGCCGATTGCTGTCATTCTTCATCCCCACCCCCAATTTGGTGGGACGATGAACAATCAGATTGTTTATAATCTCTATTACACCTTCGCTGAGCGTGGGTTTTCAGTCCTGCGCTTCAATTTCCGTGGCGTTGGCCGCAGCCAAGGTTCTTTTGACCATGGTCAGGGTGAGTTATCCGATGCGGCGGCGGCGCTTGATTGGGTGCAAAGCATTAATCCGGAGGCGCGGGCGTGCTGGATTGCGGGCGTGTCCTTTGGCTCATGGATTGGAATGCAATTATTGATGCGGCGGCCTGAAATAGAGGGCTTTATCTCCATTGCCCCTCCTGCCAACCGCTTTGACTATAGCTTCCTTGCGCCCTGCCCATCATCTGGTCTCTTTGTGCATGGCGATCAAGATCGTGTTGCCCCAATCAAAGAAGTGATGAGTTTGATTGAAAAATTAAAAACACAACGCGGCATCGTCATTGAGCATGCGGTTATCCCCGGTGCCAATCACTTCTTTGAAAATTGCGTTGATGAATTGATTGCTGAAGTGGGCGCTTATCTCGACCGCCGTCTTGATAATCCTCCACGTCTGCCAACACCATCACGCAGCAAGGCTGGCGGCTAGGCACGGCCAATCATCAGGGATAAGCGACCCCACCCGTTTGCGGTTCAGGCACACCTGTTGTCGTGGGAAACGTCAGGGGCAAATTGAGTTTGGAGCGCACGGCAAGATATGCAAATGCCTGCGCCTCCAAAGCATCAACTGACCATTGCAGATCATCAGCGGTCATAACCGGTTTTTGCAATTCCGAACGCAACATCGACATCAGCGTTGAGTTATGCGCGCCACCACCACAGACAATCCATAGATCAGGCGGGCGCGGAATATGACGTGCAAAAAGCGCAATAGAATGGGCTGTAAATGCCGTAAGTGTTGCTGCGCCATCTGCATCTGACAAACGCGCACTATGCTGAGTTGAAAACGCATTGCGATCGAGTGATTTTGGCGCAGGCGCACCAAAAAACGGATGCGCTAACCAATAGGCCAATATATCCTGCGCGACACGCCCTTCGCGCGCCAAAGCACCAGATGCATCAAATGCCTCACCGCGCCGCTTCATCATAAAATCATCAATATGCGCATTCCCAGGCCCGACATCACTCGCCATCACCTCACCCTGTTCTGTGATCACAGTAATGTTAGATACGCCACCTATGTTTAAAACCGCTATCACGCCATTTAATAATGGTTGATGCGCACGCGCTTTGTCGATGAGGGCTTTGTGATAGAGCGGGACGAGCGGCGCGCCCTGCCCGCCTGCGGCGACATCAGCAGCTCTAAAATCATAAATAAGCGGACGTTTGAGACGCTCATATAAGAGAGGTGCATTGCCAATCTGAATGGTCAGACCATGTTCGGGTTGATGCAAAATAGTCTGGCCGTGAAACCCAATAACATCAACACTGCTCAGATCTATGCCTGTATGCGCGCAAAACTGCTCAACCGCATCAGCATGGGCATGTGTCAGCATCGTCTCTGTGCGTGATATGAGCTCTGTGCGTTGCTGGCGCTCACTCAGCTGGACTGCCTCTTGAAGCGCCTCACGCAACAAGGCGCGCTCATGATCGAGATAGGGCCTCACTAAATGGGGGCCTGCATCAATATAACTCTGCCCATCCGTTGTGAGTAAAGCCACATCAATCCCATCAAGAGAGGTGCCGGACATCAGGCCTATGGAGCGAAAAAGGGACATATCGAATCCTGTTTTTTTGGATATTAAAGCATTTGAGGGGATTGCGCTGCCCGCCAACACCCCCTAAACCAGCATCGAAAGATGAAAGTTAAGGTCATGTCTGCAAACTATCGCCCCCAATCTGCATTTTTGACGACTCTCACAGAGCGCGGTTTCATCCATCAAACCTCGGATATTCAGGCTATTGATAGCTTGGCCAAAAATGGCAAGCTAATTGGCTATATCGGCTTTGACTGCACCGCAGCTTCACTCCATGTGGGCTCACTTGTGCAGATCATGATGTTGCGCTGGATGCAGAAAACGGGCGCGGGCAAACCCATCACACTCATGGGTGGGGGAACAACACGCGTGGGCGATCCCTCCGGCAAAGATGAAAGCCGCAAACTTCTCTCCATTGAACAGATTGATGACAATAAAAAAGGCATACAGGCCATTTTCTCAAAATTTCTTGCCTTTGGAGATGGCCCGCATGATGCGGTTATGACTGATAATGCGCAATGGCTGACAACACTCAATTACATCGATTTTTTGCGTGATGTTGGGCGTCATTTTTCTGTCAATCGTATGATGGCGATGGACTCAGTCAAAATGCGTCTTGAGCGTGATCAAGAGCTCTCCTTCATTGAGTTTAATTATATGTGCTTACAGGCCTATGATTTTGTGGCACTTCACAAAGCCTATGGGTGCAATTTGCAAATGGGTGGCTCTGACCAATGGGGCAATATTGTCACGGGCATGGACCTCGGCCGCCGCATGGGCACCGAACAGCTCTTTGCCCTGACCTCACCTTTGCTCACAACAGCCTCAGGCGCAAAAATGGGCAAGACCGCGGCAGGTGCTATTTGGCTCGATGCGGCAATGCTGAGCGTGTATGATTATTGGCAATATTGGCGCAATGCTGAGGATGCCGATGTCGGTCGTTTCCTGCGTTTATTTACCGAATTGCCTCTTGATGAAATCAGCCGTCTCGAAAATCTCGAAGGCAGTGACATCAATGAAGCCAAAAAGATTTTAGCTAATGAAGCGACTGCACTTGTGCATGGACGCGCTTTGGCCGAGCAAGCCGCAGAGACAGCGCGCAAAACATTTGAAGAAGGTGTGTTGGCGGAGAGCCTGCCCACAATTACTATTACACAAGCTGAATTTGACGCAGGTCTTGGCGTGTTGTCCGCTTTTGTGCGCGCAGGTCTTGTGCCATCCACAGGTGAAGCGCGACGCCAAATTAAAAGTGGTGGTTTGAAAATTAACGATCAAAATGTGAGTGATGAACGCGCCTCCCTCAGCGCGGATCAAATGCGTGATGGCGTGATTAAACTCTCCTTTGGCAAAAAGAAACATGTGCTGATTAAGCCGGAATAACTAATGTCGGGGCTGAGGCGTGATAGACATCGGCATGTCCTCCGACCCCGCCGGCAATGAATTAGTCAAACCATTATCAATCACACCAAAGATCTTACGCAAAAATCCCGGCGCAATGGCGGATAAGGGATTAATAGTCAGCAATGGTGCGTTTGCAGATCCATTGATCCTAAAATTAATGGCGAATAATCCCTCATGCTGCCCTCCCAACAAAACAGGGCCAAACAGAGGAATTTTGGAAACGAGATTATTCAGACCATAAGCGGGCACAAATGTGCCTGTGAGATTAACAGCATCATGCGCAAAATCAATTTTACCATCAATGTTCATGCCGATTTGCTGGCCGTACATCACCGCATCTTTGATTGTTAAAATGCCATTTTTACGAATAAAACCAATTTGCAACCGCTCAAATGGCGCAACAGTTGTGTTGATGTTGTTGAGTTGAGTTGTCCCACTCGTTGAGCGCTCCTGCCCTTCAGACACAATCCGTCGCAATGCAGGCTCATCACGCACGACAAAATTATTAACATATAAAAGCCCATCTACGCCGCCATCATGCACGCGCGCAGATAGGGTTAATTGACCGCTCTCCATATGTTTATAAAGATCAAGGAAGCTGAGGAAGGAACCCGCGTCAGGGGATGTGACATAAAGAACATCTTGACCATCATCAGCGCGTTTCAACTGGCCATCAATTTGCGCACGACCAGAGCGCGCACTCAGCGTAAATGCACGCGCGACACCAAGACGGCGACTATAATGCAGCTCTAAGGCTGTCACAGATTTGTGATTTGCGCCCGTCATTTGGCCTAATCGAATATCAACATCCACATCACGTTGGCCATCATTATCAGCGCTTTTTGTGTCAGAATTAGTCAGCTTTGTGATAAAAGCATGCGCATCAAATGACGTGCCGCGTAAGCTCAGTTTTGTAAGGGTGTCATTACGCTCATAATCAAGGCGCGCATCATCACTCCCTGATAATTTCACTTGCGTTAAATGCGCAGCGCTCAATGAACCGGTCTCATCGAGATCAAAAGCACCTTTGAGGCCTAAACCATTGCCGGCATCAAAATTGAATTGATCAACATGAAGATGATCACCATCCGTCACCACTGCAAATTCAGCCTTTGATTGGCGTCCTGCAGGTTTCACAAGGCCCGGAATGAGATTATCGAGTGCAGCTTTTGTAAAATCGAGTTCAACTTGCGCTGTTGATTTGTCGGACTGACCGAGTGCACCCATTAAATGCACATTCACTGGCCCTGACAACCCCTGTTGCCCATAGCCCATATGGGCGCGTGCCGCATCATCAAGCACAAAAGATATAGAGGCTTGTGTGATTAATGTATCCGCAGGTTTTTGCAATTCAATAGTCGCGGGACTGCCGAGAATATGGCCCTGCCCTGTTGCCCGCAGACTATTGTTTTCATAAACAACATTGAGTGTGCCATTATCAATTTTCTCTTTACCCAAAACACGTTCAATCACAAAATTACTCACATTGGATGTGGCTTGCACCACAACTTGAGGATTTTGATCTGGTCGCGTCAGCAACATGTCAATGGTCAGATCTGACTCAACTTGGCCCTTGATTGTTGTTGTATCAATTTGCACGCCACCATATTTTTTAAGCGCATCACGCGAAAGCAAATCACCTAAGGCATCAAGCGAGCCATTAAGATGTGTGGTGATATGCGCAGGTGTCGGCTTAATGCCGGTATCAGCAACAGAAAATACGCCATCGGAGAGGTTGAGCTTTTTACCTCCCCCCATATCAATTTGTGCGTGGGGAATTTTGATCAGCGCTGTACGACCTGTCACATGACCGATGGCCTCAACATTTGAGAGAGGTGGCGCATTATCAAGAAAATGTAGATTAGTATTTGTCAGACTGAAATCAACGCTAATACTCTCATCGAGCGGCGGGCGTTGATATTTCATTTCTGTCAATGATGCCTCATCGAGATCAGCGTGAAGCGTTAATTTTTCAAGCATACCGCCATGCAAATGACCTTGCATAAAATTACGGACGGGCGCTGCGGATACGCTGGGCCAGAGCATGAGGGCAACAGACGTCGGCACCTTATTAAATACGCCATCCCAATGCATGAAATGATGATCAGTCGCAAAACCAATCTCACCGCTGAGGTCAGCAGATAATTCAGGCCCATTCATGCGTAAACTATCGAGATTGATGATCTTATCTTGCGCATTAATGCGCAATTTAAGTGCGCTTGAGCTGACGCTAATTTTATGATCGCCCGATCGCTGTGGCCCGATCATATTGGAGGGCAAGCCCTTCAGATCCAAAAGCCAGCTCTCATTGGGATTTTGGGGCACAGACAGTGTGCCTGTGAAACTGAGTGTCGTGTCAGCAGAGAAAATCTGCACGTCTTTGATGAGAACTGACTCGGTATCTTTATTCCATTCGATATGACTTGTCGCTTCATCAATCCAAAATGGTTCTTGATCCGGATCTTTGTTAAATAAAAAACCCGCGCCAATTGAAAAGGCACCCTTGATCTCTGAGATATGCCCATCAGGTAATATTTGCCCCCCAAGAACAACGGAGAGCGGCATATCAAAATCAATGCCTATATCATGCGCGCCCGTCATGAGACTGAGCTCATCCAATGACAAATCTTTGATGTTAAGAGAAAATGAGCGCGGCACATTGGCAAGCGTGTCGCCAGAGGCCGTAATATGCCAGCGCCCATTCGGGCCATCGGCTTCCAAATCAATCCGCGCTGTGCTGTTGGTTTTATCATAGGCGAGATCGAGATGATCAAATTTGGTAATTTGCTGATTAACGCGATCATCAAAGTAAAGCGCGCCATGCGTGACCGTGACATGCTCAAGTCCCCCCAAAATGCCATCGGGATTGAGAATAGTATCAAGCAGATTTTGGACTTCATGCTCCATATTGGGTTGGGGCGGTGGGCCACTTTTTTGATCTAGGGGGGGATTTGGCAAAGGTGGTAATTGGGTCGCTTGATCGACCTCGCTTGTGTCCTTACCCGCAGCAATAGTGAATGAGCCATCAGCCAAGACAATCAAATGTACGGCAATGTCATAAACCTCAATATGCGAGGGACGGAAAATGCCGAGTGGTAATGTCCATAAGTTAATTGAGACATCAGCACGCGGGGCATCAATGACAGACTGCCCCTGAGGATCGAGCAATATGAAATGCGAGACAGCTAATGTCGCCCCATATTGTGTGCGCTCAATTGAGGCATCGGCCATTTTTACACGATAGCCCTCACCAATTCGATTTTCTATATCATGCGCAATTTGCGGCATGAATTGATTGACATTGATGGGCCCCTCCGCCAACCGCACTTGCAACATCCATAAGGCGCCAAGCAGGAGCAAAAAACAAATGCTCATCACACCAGCTAACCGACCAAGCCAAACCAACACATGGGAACGTGAGCGCTGGAGCAATAGACGAGGTGCCTCATCCTCAAGAGCGGGCTCAGCAGGCACAGGTTCAGTGCGCTTCAAATGCTGCATAAAGCGCAACCATGAAGGGTCTTGATGAGGTGTTGTATCTTTGTCTGCCAAACGCCCGTAAACCCCTAGGAGACATCAAGTCCTGTATTGACTGATTCGAGTGAAAATATAATGAGTTGGAGCCGTTTTTGCGATCTGACTCCGTTGGTTTATGCGTATAATTAGTTATTATGGCCGAAATGGCGCAGTTTAGGAGAATAGACCTTATGAGCACTCATCTCGTCGTTGGCAAAAAAGCCCCTGCTTTCAAACTTCCCACTGATGGCGATGGTAGTTTATCGCTGAAATCACTCGCGGGACAGAAAGTGGTTCTCTATTTCTACCCCAAGGACGACACATCTGGCTGCACGCAAGAAGCAATTGAGTTCAATGGCCTCAAAGCGCAATTTACGAAAGCCAATACAGTGATCGTCGGCGTCTCCCCCGATTCATGCGCAAGCCATGATAAGTTCAAGGCCAAGCATAAGCTTGGCTTCAGCCTTGTGTCCGATGAAACCAAAGACATGTTGCAAGCCTATGGCGTCTGGGTTGAAAAGAGCATGTATGGGCGCAAATATATGGGCGTAGAGCGCACAACAATCCTCATTGATGAGGATGGCAAAATTGCCCAGATCTGGTACAAGGTTAAAGTGCCCGGCCATGCCAAAGAGGTGCTTGAGGCCGCCAAAGCCCTTGGGTCAGCTTAGATAAAAATTAACTCTATTTTTTTACACTCCATTTGTGAGCGCTGTTTTTAAGCTCGCAAGTGGAGTTTTAAGTGCCTCGTTTTTTTAAATCTCGTTTTATGCTTGTGCGTTATGTGGGCAAGGATATTTATGCCCTGCCCATACCCTTGTGGATGATTGCATTTATATTTGCCCTCATCCCCTCTGTTGTCACCGCTATTGGCGCTTTTGCCATTTACCAACTCAATCATGATGACGTACTCAATCATATCGTGAGCCGGCACATAGCCGCTGATTACGCCTATGAAGAAAAGATCGCTGCCTTTCGTGTGCAGCTCGATCGTATCGCGACCCATCAATTAATGGATCAAAATAGTCTGGAAGGAAAAGTGCGTGATCTCATGGCGCGGGAAGTTGTGCTTGAGAACCGCGCAGGCATCATTGCCTCACTTGTCGATCAAGTCAGCCTGCCCCCTGATATCACCTCATCCATCTCAGCTAAATCGGCAGCGACAGCCGATAAATTGCGCACTCTTGCCCCTGCAAACGCTCCCGCTCAACACGTCAATGACATCGCGCCAAAACCGCACCGCAATGAGCCGTGGATGGAGCAATCCTCTTCACTGGACAAGCCTGTCGATAGCATTATTGCCGATCTTGATCAGCAATTTGGTCGGATTGAACATATCCAAAACGACAGCGTTCATTATATCGGCGCAACAGCTGAGGGCACGAACAAAACATTACGATCAATCATCACAGCAACAGGTCTGTCCCCCCAGCGCTTTATGCCAGCCACACTGACGGAGGCCAAAAAAGACAATCATTCGTCAGCGGACCAGAGCGCGCAAGGCGGCCCCCTCGTGGAGCTCGCCACCGACCCAAATGGATCTCAATTTGAGCGTGCTCTGCACGCCATGCGCTCAGATATATTGAGCGCGCAATATCTAATGGCCAGCTTGCCACTCATCCCCCTGCATCGGCCGCTCATCAATCCCTTAGAACAAACATCTGGTTTTGGTATGCGCATTGATCCCTTCACAGGCCGCTATGCCCTCCATACAGGTCTTGATTTTAGAGACAATCTGGGCGCGCCTGTGCGCAGCACGGCGGCAGGCAAAGTGGTGTTTGCTGGCACAAGTGGCGGCTATGGCAATATGGTTGAAATCAATCACGGCAATGGCATTTCAACGCGCTATGGACATTTGCAGGCCATTTTAGTGCATGAAGGTGATCGCGTGAGCATAGGCACCTTTATCGGCCAACTCGGCTCGACAGGACGCTCAACGGGCCCGCATTTACACTATGAAGTGCGTATCGATGGCGAAGCTATTGACCCCTCACGCTTCTTACAAACGGGTGCACGCTTTTATCAGGGTTGATTAATCGACATCATCAACATGAGCTGGCCCGCCACCATTGACGCGTTGCGCCAATGACGCCTCCATAAAGGCATCGAGATCACCATCAAGCACATCATCGGGTGTGCCTGAGACATGGCCTGTGCGCAAATCTTTGACCATTTGATAGGGCTGCAAAACATAAGAACGAATTTGGTGCCCCCAACCGATTTCTGTTTTTCCCGCGGCGGCGGCATTGGCTGCGGCCTCGCGTTTTTCAAGCTCAATTTCGTAAAGACGGGCACGCAACATATTCCATGCGGTCGCGCGATTTTTATGCTGCGAACGCTCCATCTGACAGGCCACAACAATGCCTGAGGGAATATGCGTAATGCGCACAGCCGAATCCGTAGTATTAACGTGCTGACCACCCGCACCAGAAGAGCGATAGGTATCAATGCGGCAATCGCTTTCATTGACCTCAACATCAATTTTATCATCAATCACAGGATAAACCCAGACGGAGGCAAAACTTGTGTGGCGCCGCGCATTGGAATCAAAAGGTGAAATGCGAACCAGACGATGCACACCTGACTCAGTCTTAGCCCACCCATGGGCGTTATGACCTTTCAGCAAAATCGTCGCTGATTTTATACCCGCCTCATCACCTGCTGTCTCTTCGATCAATTCAACCTTATATTTGCGCCGCTCACCCCAGCGCGAATACATGCGTAAAAGCATACGCGCCCAATCGCAGCTCTCTGTGCCACCTGCGCCGGAATGAATTTCGATATAAGTGTCATTGCCATCTGCCTCGCCCGACAACAACGCCTCGATTTGGCGACGCTCAGCTTCGGTTTTCAGATTTTTAAGCAGAGCGATACCTTCTTGCTCGACGTCCCCATCATTTTCAGCCTCGCCTAATTCAACGAGTGTGACGGCATCATCAAGATCACGCTCAAAGCTCGATAAAGCGCCCAAGCGATCCTCTAACTCAGTGCGCTCACGCATGAGTTTTTGAGCAAGCTCTGCATCATTCCATAAATTGGGGTCTTCGGACTTTGCATTTAATTCGGCAAGACGGCGTGTGGCTGTCTCAACGTCAAAGATGCCTCCTCAGCAATCCCAGGGATTGCTTGATCTGCTCGATCAGCGCTTCAGCTTCGGCGCGCATATTTATCTCTCAATTCAGAATCTCATTTGCTGCGGCGACCATAGAGATCGCCAGCTCATAAGTAAATATCGGCCACTACGTCAGTAAAGACCACCTGTGCCGGATATCACAGTGCCATTGGGCGGCACATCGCGGGAGGTTCTCAAATCAACATCACCCATGCCCTGATAGCTGTCAGGCGGGGCTGTGCCAGGTTTAAAGGCTTCCAAAATCGTGCCTGGGCCTGTGGCGCGCATGCCGGTTTTAAGATCAACCGAAATAAGCTTAATGCCCGCGGGCACACGAAACGGCGTGTCAGGCTTGTCTTTAAGGGCCAATTTCATAAAGTCGCGGAAAATAGGGGCGGTGTAGAGACCTGCCGTCACTGAATCGCCCAAAGAGCGAGGGCGATCATAGCCCATATAAACACCAACCGCGAGATCGGGGGAGAAGCCTACAAACCACACATCTTTGGAGTCATTGGTGGTGCCCGTTTTACCTGCGAGATGCTTGCCCACTTCATGCACCACTGCGCCCGTGCCACGGATAACCACACCCTCCATCATCGAGGTGATCTGATAAGCCGTCAGAGGATCCAGCACTTGCTCACGCTGATCAATCAGTTTGGGCTCGTTCTGATTAGCCCATTTATCGGCGTCACACCCATCACATTGACGCTCATCATGTTTGAAAATTGTGCGGCCCCAGCGGTCCTGAATCCGATCAATCAATGAAGCTCTAATGCGCTTGCCGCCATTGGCAATCATTGAATAAGCCGTGGTCATGCGCAAGACAGTGGTTTCTCCAGCGCCCAAGGACATGGCAAGCACAGGCAACATATCATCATAAACGCCAAAGCGTTTGGCATATTCAGCAATGATGGGCATGCCAATGTCACGCGCCAAACGCACTGTCATTTGGTTTTTGGAATGTTCAATGCCATAGCGCAATGTGTGAGGTGCGGCACCACCTTCACCATGGTAATTGTCAGGACGCCAAATCTGTCCATTGCCTTGATCAATTTCAATCGGCGCATCAAGAACAATGGATGATGGCGTATAGCCATTATCAAGTGCTGTGGCATAAACAATGGGCTTGAATGATGAGCCGGGCTGACGCAATGCTTGTGTCGCGCGGTTAAATTCGGATTGATCGAATGAGAACCCACCGACCATTGCAAAGACGCGCCCCGTATAGGGATCCATCGCAACGATAGCACCGGATACTTCGGGAATTTGGCGCAACCGATATTGACCGGGCTTGCCGTCCAGAGGGTCGACATAAATCACATCGCCGGGCTGCAAAATGGAGCGAATGGAGGTTTTCTTCGTCCAACGCACACCATCAATCGGTAAAATGCCCGTCTCACGCTCACGCACCAATTCGCCAGACTTTTCACGCCCGGGCTGAAGGCCTATACGCGCCATCGTGTCATTGCTTTCAATCACCACTGCAAGACGCCACGGCTTCACATCGCCCAAAAGCGGAATATCCCCCAGCGGCACGCCCCAATCGCTCTTGATGTCAATCGTGCGCATAGGGCCACGAAAGCCGTGGGCTTCATCATAACGCACGAGACCATCAACAAGCGATTTGCGTGCCCATAACTGCATCTGCGGATCAAGAGTTGTGCGAACAGAAAGCCCGCCTTCATAAAGGCGTTTCTCACCATAGCGATCAATTAATTCGCGGCGCACTTCTTCAGCAAAATAACCCGCCGCCAAATTATTAGGCGATAGCTGACGGGGATTAACGCCCAAAGGTTCGGCCTTTGCTCGATCACCCTGAGCGCGCGTGACATAGCCATTTTCAACCATGCGGTCGATGACATAATTACGGCGCGCAATCGCTGCTTCCCGATAACGGAAGGGATGATAATTATTGGGGCCTTTGGGGAGAGCGGCAAGATAGGCTGCCTCTGCCAAAGTCAATTCATGAACGGATTTGCCGTAATAATTGAGAGCCGCTGCGGCAATGCCATAATTGCCCAAACCCAAATAGATTTCGTTGAGATAGAGTTCAAGAATGCGTTCTTTTGAATAAGCGGTTTCAATGCGCAATGACAAAAGCGCTTCACGGATTTTTCGATCAAAGGTCCGCTCATTACCAAGTAAAAAGTTTTTGGCGACTTGTTGCGTAATCGTGGACGCACCTTGCACACGTTTGCCGCCCTGCACCAAAATCAATACAGCACGCAAAATGCCTTCGGGATCGAGGCCATTGTGAACATAAAAATTTTTATCTTCAGCAGAGATAAAAGCCTCTTTGACAAGTGCGGGAATGGCTGAACTTGGAAGATAGAGACGGCGCTCATGCGCATATTCACCCAAGAGCGAGCCATCAGCCGCATGCATACGCGTCATGACGGGCGGCTCATAATTGCGCAATTGAGTTGTGTCAGGCAAATCCTGTTCATAATGCCAGATCAACAGACCACCACCTGCTATTCCCAGAATGAGCAGGATGGATCCGGTAGCAAATAAGAAACCCAAAAAGCGGGCAATCGACTTCATATCATCCTCATCTGTCCCTTGCGGGATAGAGGCTTAAAGGGGACATGAGGGGCTTCTAACAGCCCGCACACAAAACATCCACCTTTACCTCATCAATTAAGCTTAACCATACTTACTCAGAGAAACATACGCGGCTGTGCACTTTAAATTGTCCTTGAGGAGCGCTTATTCATGTGCTCGCTCTTGTCCCAAACCCATAATCAGTGAATTGGGGCTATTCTCGGGTGCATTTTGCAAAATCCGTGCGGAAATAAACCGATCAATGGCACCAGCTACCGCAAAACTTGCCTGATCGCGCCATTCGGGCTTGGTGAGATTACTTATGTCTTTTGCACTTGATAAATAGCCCAGCTCAAGCAAGACCGAAGGAACATCTGGTGCTTTAAGCACAACAAATCCAGCGGAACGATGAGGATTTTTGTTCAAATTCCCAATTTTACCAAACACATCAACTAAATTTTGAGCTAGGGCATGGCTATAAGAGCGGGTTTCGCGGCGCGTCAGGTCAAATAAGATATCATTGACTTCACCCTGATCTTCGCGCCGATCAAGCCCACCTGCCAAATCCGCCTGATTTTCCTTCTCCGCAATGCGCGCCGCTTCAGCATCAGAGGCACGATCCGACACTGTATAAACAGTTGCGCCGGTCACGCCTTGATCATCTGATAAGGTATCGGCATGGATTGAGATAAACAAAGACGCATTGGCCGCGCGGGCAATATGTACACGCTCATTCAGCGGCACAAAAACATCGCTCGAGCGTGTCATGACCACACGATATTTGCCACTTGTCTCAAGCCGATTAGCAAGGCGTTTGGCAAAGGCAAACACAATGTCTTTTTCATTGATGCCGCCTGCGGATTGCGCACCCGTATCAATACCACCATGGCCCGGATCAATCACGACAACGGGCCTTGGCTGGGTAACAGATTGCGATATGGGCGCCGTATGACTCGGCGCTGCCATACTGAGGAGCTGACGGCCCTTTTCCGCCTCGATTTTAAAATGCACGCGATCAGTTGGGGCGAGCTCAATCACAAATTGATAGCCACCATCTCTGGGCTCAGATCCGATATGGCGAATTTGCGCGGGATTGAGGAGATCTATCACAATGCGCGAACGCCCCTGCGCAAACGACCCGAAGCGATAACTCGCAATTAAATCATTTGATTTTTGCGCATGCGCCCCCTGCTTTTTGAGAGACTGGGAACGCTGAGACTGCGGCATTAAAAAATGAACTTCCGGCACATCAATAATAATGCGATCAGGATTCGCCAATATGTAGGATGTGGCATCAAGGGGAGCGCTGACGTCAAAAACAAGGCGTGTTGCCTCCGACGTGCTCGTCAGCGTGACAGCGTGCGATAAAATAGGTGACGCCTCCCCAGCCCATGCAGATGAACTTAAGCATAGCATTAAAATCAGCGCACAAAGGCGCATGCTTTTAAAATAACTTAGGCTTGGGGTTAGCGGGATCACGCAGACCTTCCCTTAAGGACGAATCTCATAATTAATGCTTTTACTTTAATCCATTGGAGCTAGACTATGGTTAATAGAGCCTTCAAATCAGACTGATTAATCAAAAAAATGTCATTTTTTGGCTCTGAAGCCGACACCCCCCATGGGTATAGCTTGCCAAACTTGGCCCCAAGCCCTTATGCTAGCATATCGGTTTTGGATTGGCTTGATTTTTAAGCCCGTCGTCCTGATATTGGAATTATTCCGAATACCTCTCGCCTCCCCCTGTGGTTTTGCGTTGGGTTACGGACTGCCACGCGAAAGCATGGCGCAAAAACGATGATCACTGTGTGATCTCAGAGGTAAAGAGCTATGGACCCAATGTTAGGGGCACAATTTGTGGCACGCGTCACGCGGGGTGGAAATGTCCCTGCGCGCACCCTGTTGCATGTGCTTATTGGACGTCTCGTAGCATTTGTCAGTTTCTTTGCTCGTCTCAGGACGACGCAAATTCATCCCCTACCCGCTGTTGCCCGCTCAAATGACGGCACCCTACCAGCAGGTAATCTTTCACATCTATTGACGGCACGCTCGACATTGTCCTCCCCGAGGAGACTCACAGCGGCCGCAGCACGAGTTACAAATGGCAAACAAAATGTTGATCGATGCATCCCATCCGGAAGAAACCCGGGTGGTGGTGCTCAGAGGTAATCGCGTCGAAGAATTCGATTTTGAAGCAGCCTCAAAAAGACAATTACGCGGCAATATCTATCTGGCAAAAGTAACGCGCGTTGAGCCGTCACTCCAAGCCGCATTTGTTGATTATGGTGGCAATCGTCACGGCTTTTTGGCCTTTTCGGAAATTCATCCCGATTACTACCAAATTCCTGTCGCTGATCGTCAAGCTTTGTTGGAAGATGAAGCGCGGGCCCAAGCCATGGAAGATGAAGATGAGCGCCCGCAACAAAATATGCGCCGCTCCCGTCGTCACCGCCGTGATCGGGTTGAACGCCGTCGCTATGATGATGAGGCTATAAGCGAAGCGGCACCGCTTGCGCCAGAAGCTATTCCTGATGCACCTCAACCGGATTTTGGCTCACCCTATCCGCATCTCGATAGTTATTTGGCCCCCGCACAACCCATAGCCCCATCTCAGGAACATGAAGCTCAACACGCAGAGCACGCTCATGAGGCGGGCATGGCGCATACTCCGCATGAGACGGAGGCTCACCTAGACCATTCAACACATGACCATGAACATGTGGCAGAGAAGGTCGAGCATACAGATCATGCGCATCATGATGATCATACTGCGCATGCCGAGCCTATCGATCATGCCGAGCATAGAGATCATGCACATGAAGATAGCGTGCATGAGCATGAACATGAACATGAGCATGCAGATAGCCATCATCATGATGATGACGATGAGGATGAAGACGAGGAGAATGGCGAAGAGGCAGAAATGGTCGAGCAATTGGGCGGCGATGCCATGGAAGAATTGCCAAATCGTGCCCCACGTTTGCGTCGTCAGTATAAAATTCAGGAAGTCATCAAACGCCGTCAGGTTTTACTTGTACAGGTAGTTAAAGAAGAGCGCGGAAATAAAGGCGCAGCGCTGACAACATATTTGTCACTGGCGGGACGTTATTCGGTGCTAATGCCCAATACTGCACGCGGTGGCGGCATATCCCGCAAAATTACCGATCCGAGCGATCGCAAGCGCATGAAAGAAATCGCGCAAGAGCTCGAAGTGCCTGAAGGCATGGGCGTCATTTTGCGCACCGCGGGCGCAAGTCGCACTCGCGCAGAAGTTAAACGTGATTTCGAATATCTCATGCGCATGTGGGAGACTGTGCGAGAGTTAACGCTCGTCTCAAGCGCACCCAAACTGGTTTATGAGGAAGGCTCATTAATCAAGCGCTCCATCCGTGATCTCTATAACAAAGATATTGATGAAGTCATTGTGGCGGGTGATGAAGGCTACCGCGAAGCAAAAGAGTTTATGCGCCTTCTCATGCCAACCCATGCGCGTAATGTCGTACCTTATCGCGATGTCCAGCCCATTTTTGCCAAAGCAGGCGCCGAGCAACAGCTTGATGCCATGTATTCAAATCAAGTTACGCTCAAATCTGGTGGCTATCTCGTTATCAATCAGACCGAAGCTCTGGTTGCCATTGACGTGAACTCCGGACGCTCAACGCGTGAGCATAATATTGAAGACACGGCCTTGCGCACCAATTTGGAAGCGGCGGATGAAGTGGCGCGTCAATTGCGGTTGCGCGATTTGGCAGGTCTGATTGTCGTCGATTTCATTGATATGGAAGAAGGGCGCAACAATCGTGCGGTCGAACGGCGCATGAAGGAAGCGTTGCGAAATGATCGTGCGCGGATTCAAGTCGGGCGCATATCGCATTTCGGTCTGCTTGAAATGTCACGTCAGCGTATGCGCACAGGCGTGCTTGAAGGCTCAACCATCCCCTGCCCACACTGCCTTGGCAGCGGCATGGTGCGCTCAACGTCCTCAGTGTCATTGCATGTGCTGCGTGTCATTGAAGATGCACTCATCAAAAGCGCCGCCTATAACATTACAGTGCGCACACGCAGTGAAGTTGCGCTCTATATGCTCAACCACAAGCGCGGTCATTTGTTTGATCTTGAACAGCGTTTTGGTGTTACCATTACTGTTGTCTGCGATGATGGTCTGACAGGCACAGATTATCACGCGATTGAGCGCGGTGATGCAGCAACACCACCTCCGGAATTTAGGCGTCAAGACTCGTCTCAAACCGATATGCTTGCTCTCGAGCAAGATGAAATTGATGATGAAGCACTCGTTGAAGATGAAACTGACGAGGATGAAGACGAGAACGACGACAATGAGCGCGAGGCACAAGATGCGCGTGATGAAAATGGCGAAGGCCAACGTCGTCGCCGCCGTCGTCGCCGTCGTCGTGGCGGGCGCATGACGCAAGAAGGCGTTCATGGTGAGGTTGATGGACAGCAGCCCACCGATGCCGGCCTTGAGTTTATGGCACAAACCGCTGGCGATATGCCCTCCCATCTCGCCGATGCCACACTCTCCGATGGTGAGACCGATGGCACTGAGGCTGAGGAGTTCGAAGCTGAAACAAATGATCAGCAAGATCGTCCGCGTCGTCGCTCACGTCGTGGTGGCCGCTTCCGCCGCCGTGATCGCTCTGATTATCGCGGTCCTCGCGATCAAAATGAGCCGCGTGAGGGCAGCGCATTTAGCTCAGAACAAACATCGCCTGATATTGTTCATCAAGGCGTTGATGAGACGCGGTTTGAGCGTGCCCCTGCGCCGCAGTGGACACCACCTCCCCCACCTCCTCCTGCGCCCTCGTCTTCCCCCGCTGAGGCCCATCATGAGCCTGAAAGCGCAAAATCTGTGACACCCACAGCTTTCACACAACCCTTGCCTGAAGTGCCAGTTGATCCGGCACAGCCCAAAAAATCAGGCTGGTGGCAAAAAGCCAAATGGCTTGGTGGTGGAGATAAATAGACTAAATGGCCCCCTTGTGGGGCCATTTATTTATGCGGCAACCACAGGCGCATGCGTGTGATGGCTTCGGTTATATCGTCATAAGAACCTGCAAATGAGAGGCGCATGGCGCGATTGCCGCGCGCGCGGTCAAAATCAACACCGGGAGTGGTGGCAACTCCTGCCTCCCTGAGCATTCGCTGACAAAAATCAACGGCATCATTGGTGAGATGACCAATATCCGCATAGACATAAAATGCCCCATCAACGGGATGAAAATCAGCAATCCCAAGTGACGGCAATTCATTAAGCAAGAGTGCGCGGTTTTTGGCATAAGTTGCTTTGACGGCCTCTAGCTCCTCATAACAATCAAATGCTTTTTCGGCCGCTATTTGCGACAAAAAGGGAACCGAAATGGCAAAAGATTGCTGCAATCGTTCAATAACGCGCACAAGATGAGTTGGCACAATCAACCAGCCAATACGCCAGCCTGTCATGCAATAATATTTTGAGAATGAATTAACGACAATGGCGTCATCCGAAAAAGCCAAAGCCGTTTGCGCAGGCTGCTCATAGGTCAAACCATGATAAATTTCATCGGATATAAAAGCGATATTGAGACGTTTGCATGAATCACAGATAGCTTTGAGTTCATCAGGCGATGTCATCGTGCCCGATGGATTGGCTGGCGACATAAGTAAGACGCCCGACAAGGCTTGTTGCGCATGGGCGTGTTCAATCATCTGCGCGGTAACACAATAGCGCGAGGAGGCGTTGGTCTCGAGTGGCACAACTTCAATGCCTAACGCTTCCAAAATATTGCGATAAGCGGGATAACCGGGGGCGGCAATTGCCACGCGCGCCCCTGCATCGAATAAAGCAAGAAAAGAAAAGATAAAACCAGCAGATGACCCTGTGGTCACGATTATGCGTTCAGGGGGAAGCGTGACGTGATAGGTTTGGCGGTAATGCTGTGCAATGCGCTCGCGCAAACTAAGCCGCCCCAAAGATTCCGTATAACCAATACGCCCTAAGCGAAGCGCCTCAATGGCCGCCTCGCGAACAGGCATGGGCGCGGCAGCAGCGGGCTCGCCGACTTCTAAATGCACGATATGATCGCCCGCTTTTTCACAATCAGTGGCCATGCGTAGGATATCCATGGCCAAAAACGGCTCAATGGCACTGCGGCGGGAAGAAGATAAAGTCATGGGACTACCTATGGGGCTGTGACCACTCTCACTGCCCCCAAGAGCAGACAAAAATCAAGTTATGCCCTATGAAAATAAAGACGATTTCGAGTAAAACCCAAAATTATGCCTTAATTGTCTGGCTGAACGTCAATTGACCCAAGCCCTGACAGGCGGTTAACTGTGATATTATGAGTCTCACTTTCCATTTATCCCAGATCTCACGACTATGTCGCCCAACCCGCTTATTTGCCTTTGACGGCACATGGCGTGCGCTTATCGGCTCATGCCTCATATGCAGCCTGATCTTGGGGCAAACGCCGGTTCAGGCGCAGGAAAATTCGGGCCTGATTAGGGATGCGGAAATTGAGCAATTACTGAGCGAATATGTCACGCCCATTTTGAAAGCGGCCCACCAAAATGTCGGCGCCGTGCGTATTTTCATTATCAATGATCGAAGCTTTAACGCCTTTGTTGCTGATGGTCGCAAAATCTTTATCAATACGGGCGCTTTGATGGATGCCAAAACGCCCAATGAGATCATTGGCGTGTTAGCCCATGAGACCGGACATATGGCGGATGGGCATCTGGCGCGTATGCGTGAAGAATTAGCACGCGCGCAGATTTTTTCTGTCATCGGACTTCTCGCGGGTGTGGGCAGTGTGGCGGCCACAACACGGCGCAGCGTTGGTCCCGTTGGTGCGGATGGCACAGGCCAAATGGGCGCTTTGCTTGGTCCTCAAGAATTAGTTCAGCGCACCATGTTGGCCTATGTACGCGGGCAAGAGGAAGCTGCTGATCGTGCAGCCATTAAATTTTTGACGGCAACAGGGCAATCTGGCGCAGGCCTGCTTGCGACATTGGAGCGATTTGAAAATGAATCTCTCTTCCGTACCGCGAGCATTGATCCTTATTTGCAAACCCATCCTTTGCCGCGTGAGCGTCTGAGTAATTTGGAAACAGTCGCAAGAGCCAGCCCATCATGGGGCGCAAAGGACAGCCCAGCATTACAGGCACGCCATGATATGATGCGCGCGAAACTGTTTGGATTTACAGGCTCAGTCTCAGAGATTATTCGCCGTTATCCCGTCAGCGATCAATCAATTGCCGCGCGCTATGCGCGGGCCATTTCTGCCTATCGTTATGGACGCTCAACCGAGGCTTTGGCGCAAATTGATGGGTTGCTCGCAGCACAGCCCCAAAATCCCTATTTTTATGAATTAAAGGGACAGGTCTTGCTGGAATCTGGCCATGCGTCGCAGAGTCTTGAGCCTTTACGCAAAGCGGTGTCAATGGCGCCCAACGGCCTACCAATCCGCGTTTTATATGGCCATGCCCTCGTTGCCGCCAATCAAAATGATGAAGCCATCAAAACATTGATTTATGCCACTCAGCATGACCAAGATAATGGCGAGGCCTATCAATATCTCTCAATGGCCTATGATAAAAAGGGCGATACGGCTCTGGCGCAATTAGCGGCCGCTCAAAGTCTATTTGAACAAGGCAGTATGGTTGCCGCGCGCACTCAAGCCGCCCGCGCTCAAAAGAATTTTCCCGAAGGTTCCCCTAATTGGCTGAAAGCCGATGATATCCTCAATTATCGTCCACCAAAATTAGATTAATGTGCGGGGATGAGGTCCATGTGGACTTATAATGCGTATAATAAAAAACGCTGGAGATAAAAATGCCTATGTTTTACCGCTTTGCACTCGTCTGCAGCCTCATCTTGGCCGCATTTTCACCTATGTCACCAGCTCGCGCTGAAATCAGCCCTGCGCAAAAAAGCGAGTTTGAAGCTCTCATTGGCGCTTATTTGAAAGAACATCCTGAAGTCGTGCGCGATGCCATGGCCGAACTGGAACGTCGTCAAAAAGAAGATGAAGATACAGCCCGTCAAAAGGCCATTTCTGGCCTCTCAGATCAGATATTCAATTCATCCATGCAGGCTGTTGTCGGCAATCCCAATGGCAAAGTTACTTTGGTTGAGTTTTTTGACTATAATTGCGGCTATTGCCGCCGCACTTTGGAAGACATCACACGTCTGTCCAAAGAAGATAATGATCTACGCATTGTGCTCAAAGATTTTCCTGTGCTTGGGCCGGGATCAGTTGAAGCCGCGCAAATTGCGATTGCCCTGCGCAATCAATTCAAGGGTGATAAATACTGGGATTTTCACCAAAAATTGCTCTCAACCCGCGGTCAGGTTGGCAAAACACAGGCTTTGTCCGTTGCCAAGGATCTGGGTGCTGATCTGGCAAAAGTTAATGCCGATAGCGCCAATCCCGTTGTCCGCGCCAGCATAGAAGAGGTGATGAAAATCGCCGATGGTCTCAATTTAACGGGCACACCAAGCTTTGTGTTGGGTGATGAGGTTATTGTGGGTGCAGTTGGCTATGACGAGCTTAAAGCCAAGATTTCCAGTATGCATAAATGCGGCAAAACAGCCTGTGGTTGAAATTGAGCCTGCCTTTTTAACCTGAACATCGCTAAAGGCTTTCTTTCGCCCCCCAGACGGGGTATGAACTCAGCCCGTATGAGATTCATGGGCCTTGTTTCCTGTGCGCAGCATTGTAAGCTTGGCTTTTTTATAGCGCCCCTGTGCGCACCTCACAAAGAGCGAATTGATGAAGAAACCTCAATCTAAGACCAAGGCTATAAAAGCACCTGCTTCCAAATCCGCCTCTGGCAAAAAATCATCTGCAAAAAAAGTCTCATCCAAAACGAGTGCGTCTGACAAAGCATCAGCATCAAAATCAAAGTCGGCTGTCATTGCTGGTGTGAACACAGCGCTTGTTGAAGAATTGGCGGCGATTATTGCACGGCTTGAATTATCTGAAGTGGAAGTTGAGCATGCAGGCTTGCGCGTGCGCGTGGCGCGCCACAGCGCTGTTGCCCATCTCGCGGCTCCTGTTCTGCATCAAGCACAGCATTCAGTTATCGCACCTCCACCTGTATCAACGACAGCAGCTCCTGCGCCATCAAATGAGGCTGCACCTGCCGCTGATCTGGCAGGCGCTGTCAAATCACCTATGGTTGGCACGGCCTATCGTCGCCCTTCGCCTGATGCCAAACCTTTTGTTGAAATTGGCAGCCAAGTGAAGACGGGTGATAAGATCTTGCTTGTTGAAGCAATGAAAACCTTCAACGATATTGTCGCACCGCGTTCGGGAACAGTCACAGCCATTTTGGTTGAAGATGGACAGCCCGTTGAATATGGCGAACCACTTCTGGTCATTGAATAAGGATCAGAACTTATGTTCGAAAAAATCCTCATCGCTAATCGTGGCGAAATTGCTCTGCGGATTTTACGCGCGGCAAAAGAATTAGGCATTGCCACAGTGGCGGTTCATTCCACTGTTGACAAAGATGCGATGCACGTTCGCTTGGCGGATGAAAGCGTATGCATTGGTCCGCCAACGGCACGCGATAGCTATCTCAATATCCCCGCGCTGTTATCGGCATGTGAAATTACAGGCGCGGATGCAATTCATCCGGGCTATGGATTTTTATCAGAAAATGCCCGCTTTGCCGAGATATTGGCAGATCACAACATCACCTTTATCGGCCCCAAAGCAGAACATATCCGCATTATGGGCGATAAAATCGAAGCCAAGAAAACGGCTATTCGTCTGGGCATACCTTGCGTGCCCGGCTCCGATGGTGGGGTGACGGATGATAAAGAAGCACTGAAAGTTGCGCGCAAAATTGGCTTTCCTGTTCTCGTGAAAGCAGCAGCTGGCGGCGGCGGACGCGGCATGAAAGTGGCGCGCACTGAAGCTGATTTATCAGTTGCACTTTCAACGGCACGCACCGAAGCCAAAGCCGCATTTGGTGATGATGCCGTCTATCTTGAGAAATATCTTGAAAAGCCACGCCATATTGAGATTCAAGTTCTTGGTGATGGTCAAGGGCACGCCATTCATTTGGGCGAGCGCGATTGTTCGCTGCAACGACGTCATCAAAAAGTATTTGAAGAAGCTCCCTCACCTGCCCTCAATGCACAACAACGCGCAGAGATTGGTGAGATTGTTGCCAGTGCCATGCGCGAATTAAAATATCTTGGCGTGGGGACGATTGAATTTCTCTATGAAGATGGGAAATTCTATTTCATTGAAATGAATACGCGTATTCAGGTTGAGCATCCCGTGACAGAGATGATCACGGGTATTGATCTTGTTAATGAGCAAATCAAAATTGCAGCGGGTTCACCGCTCACACTCAAACAAGACGATATAAAAATAATGGGCCATGCAATTGAATGTCGCGTGAATGCCGAACATCCCGCAACTTTCCGCCCCTCACCTGGTAAAATCAGCTATTACCATCCACCCGGTGGTTTGGGCGTTCGTGTGGATTCAGCGGTCTATCAGGGCTACACAATTCCATCCAATTATGACTCACTTGTGGGAAAATTGATTGTGTTTGGGCGTTCACGCAATGAAACCTTGATGCGCCTGCGCCGCACACTCGATGAGTTTATTGTCGATGGCATTGACACGACCTTGCCCCTCTTCCGTACGCTGGTGCGAAATAGTGATGTGCAAAATGGTGACTATGACATTCACTGGCTGGAAAAATTTTTGGCCACAGGTGGCATGGATAGTGACACCTAATGTAACACACGCAACCGCCCAATGGGCGGTTGTTTGTTTTTGCGACTGACCAAACCGCGGCCCTCTGCAAAATGACTGAGACCGAACCGCCCTTTGAGATAACGCCGCAAATTTTATTGCGTGCTTATTCCATTGGCATGTTTCCAATGGCTGATTCAGCGCAAGATAAAACGATATTTTGGGTTGATCCTGAGGAGCGCGGCATATTTCCGCTTGAGCAGATGATCATCTCGACGTCACTTGCCAAAGCCGTCCGCGCCGATAAATGGAATATTCGCATTGATCATGATTTTGAGGCGACTATAAACGCCTGCGCAGAAGCCACGCATGAGCGCCCCAATACATGGATAAATCATAAGATCAAAACTCTGTATTTACAGCTTCATTATATGGGCTTTGCGCATAGTGTTGAAGTCTATGATGATCAACATGGGCTTGTTGGTGGGCTCTATGGGCTCCAGATGGGGGCGGCCTTTTTTGGTGAGTCCATGTTTCATAGAGCGCGCGATGCATCTAAAATTGCACTCATCCATCTTGTCGCGCGGTTACGATATGCGGGCTTTCAATTGCTCGACACGCAATTTATTACACCCCATTTGGCACGTCTTGGCGCAATAGAAATTCCACGCGCTGATTATCATGATCGCCTTGAACGCGCGCTGGGAGCGACAGCACAATTTTTCGGCTGGCCAAAAGACAAGCCGATGAGTGGCGCTGATGCGCTGCGCCTTGTGCGTGAGGGACAGCTTTAATTAGTCGGGAAAAATTGCTGCGATGGCGCACGGCGAGGACCATCGGGAATGTCCACAGGAGGCAAAATATCACGCCGTGGCTGCTGACTGGGAGCTGGAGCTTGTGCGGGCGGGGCAGCTGGCGCATTGGGCGTGACCTTAGGCGCGGGTGCATTACCGATCTCGACGGGAGCTCCCAAATCAGGCGCGGCAGATGCTGGACCCGTAGGAACCGAACGAGGCTTAGCACCCTGCCCCGATTGTTGAGGCGCTGGCCCTGATACAACAGGCGGACGATTAGCGGGCCCCGCTTGCGCTGGCGGCGCATTGCTATCAGCCTCATCTGGTGGCGTATGAATAATGGTTGTGCCACCTTTGCAATTGATCAACCATGCGTCATAGACGGGGTGTTCAATGCCATGCAGACCAGGGCTTGCTGCAAACATCCAGCCCGAAAAAATGCGCTTATAATCATTACCAGACCCCACCTCATCAACTTCGACAAAAGCGGTGGTTTGGGGCGTTTCAGTGGCGGGGCGTGTATAGCAAACACGCGGTGCGATTTGTAACGAACCAAATTGCACAGTCTCATCAATCGCAACTTCGAAGGAAATAATGCGACCCGTAATTTTATCAAGACCAGAGAACACTGCAGTCGGGTGTTTAATACGATCCGCAAAGGCAGGCGTCGCTGACATTGCCAAGCATGTTAAAATCAGAGTTGCGCAAAGTACAGAAGGTTTCGTCATTTAAACCAGCTCATCCACTCTTCTAGTGCAGACACCTATCTATCACGCCACTGCAGCTTAATAAATATAAAATCTATACACACTCAACGTGACAACACAACCCTTTGGTCAACAGTTGCCAATATCTTATTAAGCGCTTGCGCAATTGCATCAACGCTCGTTGAGCTGTTTGATGTATTTGTTGTGTCAACTTTAAAAAAGTAATCACTACTTGTGGCGCATTTTTGCATATTCGCCTCAAATGGAGGTGGCGAGATGATATAATCATATTCAGGCTTACCAGACCTATCGTGTTGCATGACAAGAGAATTATATCCATTAGCATTTAACTGACTTGGTGCAGTTGTTGACGCTGTGAGCGGTGGTGTGATTTGATTGGGTGTATATAAATATTTGACAAATGAAATAGGCTTGCCGTGAAGGGTCAGTTTTTCAGACGAATTTGGATAATTTGTAGTATTAGTAAAGCGAATTGAAGTTGATTGCGGCACACCATAGTGATCAATATAGGATCGATAACTCACATTGACAAATGAATAGGGAAAATCAGTCTTGCTGAGGGTTGATAGGGATGTTGATGGTGCTGCTTGTTGAGAGATCACATCATATTCATAAGCACCAAATTGAGTATATGGTTGAGTAGGAAAAGCAGACAACACACTATAGGGGGGTGATGTTATTATATTTTGAAAAATTGTTTCATTCGTCACATCAATTGGTGGCACATAAATAATCGCTAATGTCGCAAATTGTTTCATGAGATCACAGGAACGCGTATCAATAGGTACGTCGACCAATCCATTATCAAGCACGCCACCATGCAAGGCTGAATTTTGAATAAACCCCGTCCAATTCTGCGCACCATCAGTGATTAAAATGACGATTTGCTTGGGAAGTGACGAATTAGAGCCATCATTGGTACTATTATTACGAATATTGAGCCGTTCGAAGGTTTTGGCAAGGGTGTAAATGACGTCATCAGCATCCGTGCCACTCACGTCATTTGCATTATATAATTTATTCTCAATATTGATCAAATTAACAATTTTTTTAAGACTCGCTAAGGGTATGTTAAAGTGATCGCTGCCTTGAAATTTTGATGCATCGAGATAGCGGTTAATTTGAGTAGCTGCACTCAACTGATTATTATAATTTAAATAAGAAATTGCCGTGTTCGACTTTGGGCATGTCTCACTTGCAGGGACTTGCCCAGCTAATTCCGCAATATTACCTGCTTTATCTAAGGACCAGACACTTGGAACTTGAAGTGATCCAAATGTCAGTATTGTCGCGGCATATTTATTATATTGATTTTTCGATAATGTATCTAGCGATGCATTAATCGCCAGTGTTGCATCATCAAGCCGCGTACTGACATTAGGCAAACTGCATTTTAAGTAAAGCCATGTGTTATTCCACTGCTTTCCATTAACCCCCCAAAATTTATACTGATCTTCATAGGTATTTGTTGAGTCATGACAGGCAAACATACATCTTACATTTGTGTCATTGAGCATGGTTTTTATTGATGTGGCATTCCCGCCTATCCCCATGGATTGGGATATATCAATGAGAAAACTAACATTTATAAAAGTTGGCAAATTTGTGGTTGCGGTGGCGTTAACGGCAAGAGCAGTCGATTTCTTACCAAAAACACCAAGAAAGCTATTATGCATAACTGCATTGGCCGTTGCATTGACTGTGACAACTCGATTCACATTTTGATTGATGATTTGCACATCAAGAGTGTAATGAACTGATCCCGCTTCTGTGCCAGATATACGTTTAATGCTTTCAGATAATTGTTCAATAACCGCATTTTTGGCTTCTGCGACTGCCTGATTAACTGATATATTGCTTGTTGTATTTAATTTGCTTTTGACTAAAACGCCAATTTGAGATGATGCATTGTCAACGGCTGATTGAAGGCGTGTGCGCGCAAGATATGATGTGGAGACATCGACGACACCGCCGCCCAAGCCGATGAGAATTGTGAGCAAAAGAGCGAGAATTATAATAATATTTCCTTGCTCAGATTTTTTAAAATCCGCACATGAAAAAAATTTATTAAAATAAAACATGCTCAAACCATCTTTTCAAAAAATCTACTTTGTTAATATCACGCGCTCATCAACAGTGCCTAAAATTGAATTCAGCGCTTGCGCAATAGCAGCGGCACTCGCCGCACTGCTGGACGTGGTGGTCGTATCAACTTTAAAATAATAATTACTGCTTGTTGCGCATTGCTGCATATTCGCCTCAAATGGAGGCGGTGAACTAAAATATTCATATTGCCCATTATACCACCAAAGCTGATTGGTGGTGATGGGAGGGGGCGGCACATAAGGCGGTGGTGGCGGCGTTGGTTTTTTTGATTTTGGTTGCGGTGGCGGAGGCGGTGGTGGTGGAGGAGGAGGCGGTGGTGGCTCAACTCTTGGGATCGTTATTGTTGCATCACTTGGTAACGCATATCCATTTGTCGGAGTATAAAAATATTGCGCAACAGCCACGCTTTGACCATCAATGGTCAGATATTGAGTGCTTGAGGCATTTGGATAAGTAAAATGTGGCCCATTATTACTGCCTGTTTTGGGCACACCATATTGGTTCATATAAGATTTATAATTCACATTCATCAAAAAAACTGAATTTAATCTTTGCGGTAAGTTTTGGATTGGTGATGGAGGATTACTCAAATAACCTAATCCAGCAATACCAACACTATAATCATAAGCAGGAGTATAATTATATTCTTCAAAGGGTGTTGATGTCACAAGACCTGGGAAAAGAGCTGAATTCGTGATATCTATAGGCGGCACATAAACAACTGCGAGAGTCACATATTTTTTAAGCTGATTACATGTGGACAGAGATACCGGCGCATCTTGAGTGCTGAATAATTGACCGCCCTGACTTGCGGAATTTGTAATCCAACCATCCCAATATTGCGTGCCATCAGTCAGTAAAATAACCAATTGTCGCGCCCTTGTCGCACTTGTTCCATCAGCTGTTGAATTATTATTGATATTTAATTTTTGAAATGTCGATGCAAGATTATAGAGGGTGTCGTTGGTGTCTGTCCCCTCTTTCGTCTGCCCCCCATTCATCGTTTCGATATATAATCGCTCTTCAATATCAAGCATATTCACAACACTGCTTAATTTTGATGGCAGTATATTAAAATGATCCCCGCCTTGAAATTTAACTGCAACATTATTTATTTTTGTTTCAAGATAGGGATTGGATCGAGATTGCAAATTTAAATTATTATTATGATTGAGATAAGAGACAGCCCCTCGCCCATAAGGGCATGATTCAGATAATGGTTTTTGCCCATTTAATTCAACAATATTATTTGCGCTATCAAGTGACCATACACTTGGCACCTGCAAGCCGCCAAAGGTCATAATGGTCGCGGCATATTTATTATATTGGTTCGCCGATAGGCTATTTAAGGTCGTAATAATGGCCGCTTTCGCATCATCAAGGCGCGTACTCACATTACCTGCCAAATAGCATTTTAAATAAAGCCATGTATTATCGAAAGCCTGTCCGTTGACAGTCCAATATTTAAATTGCGGCGAATAACCATTGCCTTTGTCATGACACGCAAACATACATCTGACATTTGGGTCGCTAAGCATTGTCTTAATTGATGCGGCATTTCCGCCAATGCCCATGGATTGAGATATATCCACGAGAAAATTGACATTGATAAACACTGGCAAATTAGCCGAAGATTGACCTGACGTTGATACAGATGTTTGCTTTTTGCCAAAAAGTCCTAAGAAATGATTTGTCGTGGCAGCATTAACATTAGCCGCAACTGTGACAATATGGGTATTATTTAAGCCATTCCCATTTTCATTACTCACACTGACATTTAATGAATATTTCAAAGAGCCAGGCACAAATCCCGATATTTGATTAAGGCTATTTTGAAACTGGGTTTGCACTTCCTGTTGTACTTGCGCTGCCGTTTGCTCGATTGTCATTGTTGATGCGGTATTACTCAATTTACTTTTCATTGAGACGTTAACTTGCGCAATAGCACTATCAACAGCAGCTTGCATTCGCGTGCGGGCTAAATATGACAATGATAAATCAACGACACCCCCACCAAGCCCTAAAAGGATTGTCAAAAAAAGAGCAAAAATAATGATGACGTTTCCACGCTCAGATCTTACAAATTTTTTATTGTCAACATATCTTAAGA
>Ga0164296_1001127_pt1 | contig 29479 bp, 23 predicted proteins | sample GEODES057metaG_FD_113533 | JGI IMG/M metagenome (GOLD analysis project Ga0164296, IMG submission 113533) | Dystrophic lake water microbial communities from Trout Bog Lake, Wisconsin, USA - GEODES057 metaG | ecosystem: Environmental > Aquatic > Freshwater > Lake | place: USA: Trout Bog Lake...
CAAGGGGCCACTGTCATGTCATGGCGAGGAATTGAAGGCGGAATCGCGGCAGCAAAAGCTGGCCACGATGCGGTTATGAGTCCGACCAGCCACATGTACTTCGACTACTACCAGAGCCGGGCATCGGGAGAGCCAAGAGCCATCGGTGGTTTTGTCCCACTAGAAAAGGTCTACTCCTATGAGCCTGTACCAAATTCTCTGAACGAGAAGGAAGCCAAGCACATCCTCGGTGTTCAAGCAAACATCTGGTGCGAGTACATTGCCAAGCCTTCCCATATGGAATACATGGCATGGCCACGAGGTTGTGCGCTTGCTGAGTTGGCTTGGTCTCCCAAGGAATCACGAAATTGGGGTCTGTTCATTCCGAGATTGCAATTCGACCTGAACCGCCTCAGCGCAGAGGATATGAACTACCGAAAGTTGGATGCTGATGGAAATGGTGGCCGGTAAGTAACCCCTTAAAAATCACCTGACACCGCGAATATTCATGAGCTCGCGGTGTCAGGTCCTTAGAGTGCGATGGCACAGTGGTAAAGGTGCTATTCTGAGCCATCGTTGACCGAGCGATTGTAATGCCCTCAAAGGTTTGATAGCGGAGTATGTTCTCTAGAATCTACGAGGTTGCCCAACCTCCTTCACTGATTCTGTTTTCATGGCGATGGCTCATCTTTCAACTTGCCTTTAATCGAGTAAGAGAGCTCAGTCCCATGATTGGGAGCAAAAAGAGATCATGCGCAAAGACGTTAATGATGCAAAAAACACCGATGACAAGGTAAGAGCGATCTCAAGTCCTGAAAACTCGTGTCGAATCATCGGTATTGGCACTTCCGCTGGTGGTCTCGAAACCCTGGAACTCTTTTTGCGTCATGTGCCTGTAGATTGCGGATTGGGATTTGTAATCGTCCAACACCTAGATCCAAACCATGAAGGCATGCTGGCCGATTTGTTACAAAAAGCCACTCCAATGAAGGTTGTAGAAGTTTCGGACCGGACTCGCGTGCGTCCTAACTTCGTTTACGTCATTCCCCCAAACAAATATCTCACGATTGTTGAAGGCACCGTCCACCTATCCGATCCGATTGAGACCAGGGGCCCCAATCTGCCGATCGATGTTTTCTTCCGATCATTGGCCCTGGACCAACAGAGCCGAAGTGTTGGCGTCATCCTTTCTGGTCTGGGAACAGATGGAACATTAGGGTTTAAAGCGATTAAGGAGAGTGGTGGACTTACTTTTGTTCAAGATCCTGCAACGGCGAAGTTTGATGGCATGCCACGCAGTGTGGTGGATTCCAACGTGTCGGACGTCCAAGCCGTTGTCGAAGAACTACCAGCCCGGATTATCGAAGTCCTTCGCATGGCGCCAACAACTGCCCAACTCACCACGCCTGAGCTCGACACCGATATAGGAGCACTCCAAAAAGTAATCATCCTACTTCGGGCTCGGACCGGACATGATTTTTCTCTCTATAAGACCAACACCCTATTTCGCCGAATTGAAAGGCGAATGGGGATCCATCAGATTTCAAGCATCGGCAACTATGTCCAGTATCTAAGAGATAACTCAAATGAGCTGGATCTCCTGTTCAAGGAGTTGCTTATTGGCGTAACCAGCTTCTTTAGAGATCCGGATGTGTGGGAGCAGCTCAAGACGGAAGTGCTTCCAGGGCTGCTCAAAGACCATCCCGCTACTGAACCCCTCAGGGTCTGGATCCCGGCATGTTCTACTGGAGAAGATGCCTTTTCACTTGCCATTATCTTCCGGGAAGTTCTTGAACAGCAGAAGGGCAAATATAACGCCAAAATCCAGATCTTTGCCACGGATCTCGATTCTGATGCCATCGAGAGGGCTCGTGTGGGACGATATTCTGAAGCAATCGAGGCTGAGATTTCTGCTGAAAGACTAAGTCGGTTTTTTACCAAGTCAGAAACCCACTACGTGGTAAATCGGTCAATTCGGGAATCTGTTACATTTGCAGTTCAAAACGTCATCTCAGATCCTCCATTTACGAAACTCGATTTACTCATTTGCCGCAATTTGCTGATCTACCTGATGCCCGAGCTTCAAACTAACCTGTTTCACTTATTTCATTACAGCTTGAAACCGGGAGGCTATCTGCTTTTAGGTAGTGCAGAAACAATCGGAAATCTCAAGGAACTCTTCTCTCCGATTCTTGAGAAGCACCGTATGTATCGCCGAGTTCAAACCGGCCCCAGGCTTGCAACGGCGACATTTCCGACGACGATCGGAAGACTTCCTTCCGTCAAGGCCAAATCAGTAAGGAACCCCAATACGCTAAAAATCGAAGCAGAACAACTCCTTCTCCAAAGGTATTCGCCCGCCGCTGTCTTAGTTAATGAAGGGGGCGATATCCTGTTCATCAACGGCAGAACAGGCAAGTATCTAGAACCGGCTGCCGGCAAAGCAAATTGGAACATTTTTGCCATGGCTCGCGAAGGACTTCGCTTTGTTTTGGCAAGCGCCTTCCAAAAGGCGGTAATGCAAAAGGAGCCGGTGTTCTGCCGGGACGTCCAAATAGCCAGTGACAGTAGCACTCTGTCCATTGATGTGACAGTGCAGCATATTTCAAATTCGGGAGTCCTGAATGGACTGATCATGGTCGTGATCGTCGAGAAATCTCAATCCATCGGGGCAAGCGCTCGCAACAAGGCTACGAGCAAAAGACGTGGCGCCGCAGAACTCGACGAAGAGTTGGCCAACGTGAGAGCCTTACTCAACGCAGTTCAGATGGAAAAGCAACAATTTCAAGAGGAAGCCCAATCGGCAAATGAAGAGCTTCAATCGATGAATGAGGAGTTGCAGTCAACCAATGAGGAACTAACCACATCTAAAGAAGAATTACAGTCGATTAACGAAGAGTTGCAAACGCTCAACCACGAGTTGCTTGGCAAAGTTGACGACATGAACAACTTGAACAACGACTTACGCAATCTCCTTGAGTGCACTGAGATTGCGACCATCTTTTTGGATCGATTGCTTCAAGTCAGACTCTTTACTGCAGGGTCTTGCAAGATTTTCAAGTTTCGACCATCTGATGTTGGAAGGCCTATTACCGACATTGCATCGGATCTTGATTACGCTGAATTGGCAGAAGACGCCCAAACAGTCCAGCGAACCCTCATTCCCCACGAATATCAAGCGTCAACTCGTGATGGTCGTTGGTTCCTCGTCCGGATCGTTCCCTATCGAACCCTTGATAACGTTATTGATGGTGTTTCGATCATCCTCACCAATGTCACCGCTTCAAAGAACCTGGAGTTAGCTTTGTCAGCATCTCAATCTGATCTGGAGACCCGAGAAACCGCAAGGGACTTGGAACCCAAGGAAGACCCGACAGGTCCTATAGACAACCTCCAAAAGCAAAGTCCCGAAAGCACCGGTATACGGCCTGAGAACATTGCCGCAAAGGGAGTCGGAAATGAACATTCACCCTAGTGGAGATAAATCTCCAAATGACCTGAGAATGCAAGCTGAGATCCGACTTTCTCAAAGAATATCTGAGCGCGTAATCAGGGAATCGGACCCATTGAAGCTCATCCATGAGCTTGAAGTTCATCAGATCGAGCTAGAAATTCAAAACGAAGAACTTCAGCTTGCTCGAGAAACCTCTGAGATCCTTCTGAATAAATACTCTGATATCTATGACAACGCCCCTACCGGATATCTGACGCTGGATAGCAACGGAAAAATCCTTCAGCTCAATCGCAAGGCAATTCACGATTTGGGTTCCGACAAAACCAAGATTCTCGGCAGACCTTTTCAGAGTTTCTTGGTCGATAGCGACTTCGCCATGTTCAACCTCTTCTTGGCGAACACGATGAAGGATAAAGGCGTTCATGATTGCGAAGTTACATTGCAAGTGAAAGGCCTCGGCCCTCAAATCGTTGAGATCAAGGGATCTCCCAGTGACGATCACAAAGAATGCCGAATCATCCTGATTGATGTTACGGAACGCCGTGAGATCGAAGGCTCACTGAAAATATTAAAGCTCGCCTTGGACGCCTGCGCCAACGCCGTTATTTTGACTGACCCCAATGGAACCATTGAATGGTCAAACCCCGCCTTCTCCGCATTAACTGGTTACTCAATCGATGAGGTCACGGGGGCAAACATGAGATTGGTTAAATCTGGCAAACAAGACAACCAATTCTATCAACATATGTGGTCAACGATCTTATCCAAGAGTGTCTGGCGAGGTGAGATTGTTAACCGACGAAAAGATGGCAGCACTTATACGGTAAGTGCATCCATAACTCCAGTCTTGAGTGAAACAGGCGAAATCACTCATTTCATTGCGACCAAGGAAGACATTTCAGACCGCAAACATTGGGAATCTGAAATACAGTCGATGAATCGTGATCTGGAATATCGGGTTGAGCAACGCACATCGGATCTGCTTCAAGCCAAAGCTGAGGCGGACCATGCAAATTTGGCCAAGAGTCAGTTCTTATCCAGAGTAAGTCATGAATTGAGGACTCCAATGAATGCCATTCTTGGTTTTGCCCAAGTCCTAGATGCTAGGGTTCAAGATGCTCAAACGAAGAAAGACCTGGGAATGATTTTGAAAGGGGGCCATCACTTGATGACACTAATCAATGAATTGCTGGATCTTGCTCGCCTTGAAAGTGGAAAGGAAGATTTTCACATTGCATCGGTACTGGTTTCTGATGTTATTGATCAATCAGTTGAATTGCTTAAGCCCATCGCGAACCATGCAGAAGTCGAGGTTTTGATCGAACAAGCATCACTCCAGGGAATGGTCGTACGTGCCGATCGACAGTGGCTCACTCAGGTCATGCTTAACTTACTTTCCAATGCCATCAAATACAACAGGCAAAGGGGAGTGGTCAGGATCAAGGGTGAGCAATTATCCAATGGGATGAGCCTCATCGAGGTGTCGGATACCGGTTTGGGATTCACCGCTACTGATCGTGAGAAGATTTTCCAACCGTTCACAAGGTTCTCAAACCTACAGGTCGAAGGATCTGGCTTGGGATTGTCATTATCCAAGAGTTACATGGACCTAATGGGCGGCTCCATCAAGCTTTCGGACACCTCGCCAGCAGGGTCGGTTTTTCAGATTGAAATTAGAACCGCCACGTCCGAAGAATACGCTACCAGTCAAGGGGTGACTGAACCGTGTGTCCCCGATGTTGCTCCTAAGCAGGCACTGATTTTATACGTTGAAGACGATGCCTCCAATGTGGCGGTGATGCAGGAGATTCTGAAATTAGCAACGAAACACAGGTTGCTCTACGCTAGTACGGGCAAGGAAGGCTTGCAGATGGCGATAACAAACCTTCCTGACTTGATCCTATTGGACAACGGACTGCCTGACACATCCGGAAAAGGCGTGTTAGCCAGCTTAAAAGCCAACATAGCGACCCAATCGATTCCAGTAATCATGTTTAGCGGAGACGCGATGCCAACAACAATTCAAGAACTCAAAGATGCGGGTGCAGTTGATTATCTCACCAAGCCTGTCGACATGAGACAGCTCATCCGGACTATCAACGAGCAACTTGCTATCGGTAGCCGCAACGCGTGAATCATAGGAACCAGCTCGGTTCGTCGCAAATCAACTGCCACCTGTCTGCTTTAAGCTACTCGCGCATTTGGTCCGATCCCTTAGTTGACTGCAACAGCTTAAATTGCTTGAATGCAACCACTGCTTCAAACAAAAAAAGTGAAGACTAAAGGGGCATGATCCTCAACTGCAAGAACTTTTGATTTCGGGATACTCGCACATTCGGATTTCCAGCAAGCCCCTTAAGGTCCGAAACGGACGCCACTTCCCAATCATTGATTGCGAGAATCACATCATTCGGAGCCAATCCGCCAACGGCAAGAGCTGAACCCGAAGTGATCTCCGTCACCAAAACTCCCGTGACTCCGGGCAATCCAAAAGCCGACATTTCCCCTTCGTCCACAATGTTCCGAACCTTGGCACCGAGCCACGAAATAACCTTTCCATCGCGAGAGACGCGGCCATTGCTGATAGCCAAGCCAGGCAAAGCTGGCCTTCGGGCGATGGATTTCAATTTTGGAATTTGAACTCCAAACTGGTCCATCGGAAAGTTCTTAAAGCCAAGTTTCAGCGCTGGAGATCCGGGCCGGACGCGGTAATCCCCATGAGCCATATCCATGAACTGAGCGTCACCGACCAACGAATGCATGTCTCGACCGCTCTGCTTTTGCATCGCAACCGCCTCCTCAATCGTTGCTTGACCAGAACGATGCATCAGATTCCAATCCAAAATCCTTCCCCATGGAGCAGGGTGCATCACCGCCGGCTGATACTCGGTCCAAACGATATTATGGGAGAACTCATCTCCACACTCGGCAAACCACACATGAGGGTGAAATCCGCTATCGACCATGATGTTGTTCTTCACCACTCGACCAAAGCCTTCGCGATTCTTGATCCCACCATGAAGGCACAGGTTATTGGTGATCACATAATTCGATGAGCCATCATCCAGGTCAATGTCCCAGCCGTGATCGCATCGCCACCGATTGTTTCGCAAAATAACTGGCTCTAGAGCATCGAGTTTGGGGAGAATCGGAACTTGCTTCACCCGCCGATTCACTTCATCCGTATCAGGCACCCAATAGCGATCACGCCCCCACGAATTAAAGGAGCCATGGTCTCCAGTCTCCTTAACCGTATCAAACACATCGCAGAACTCAATGACGTGCCCTCCCCAGCATCCGTCTCCGATGTTGATCCCAGCCCGAGGCATATCGTAAATCGAGCAATGCCTTACAGTTATCCGACGAGCAAGGTTGATTTCAACCCCCGCCGTCTGTTTCTCCACCCGACCAGTTAGGTTAATCAGACAGTTCTCGACCAAGCAGTCTGCTGGATAGTTGTTGGATTGGGGGCCAGGGGTTAGGTCGATCTCATCCAGTTTATGGGACTGATCGTAATTCAGCAGGACATTCCGAGCCGATTTGGGGTCTCCCACAAAACAGATTCCACTTGCACCCGCCTTGGTGATTTCGCATCCTTTAACCGCGATCCGGCGATTGTAATGGTTAACGAAAATCCCATTTCCACCTACTTGATCGAGCAAGCAATCCTCAACCGAACAGTCCTCTGCCCCTTCAAGGAAGATCGCCGCCCCACGGTAGATTGCCCAGTCAGATCGAACCAGGGGTTCCTTGGTATCCATCACTGTACGGGCAGCTTGTCTAAAGGTCAAACCCTTCAAGTGAACGCTCTTGACTGGCGATTGTTCGGTACCCCGGAGTTCAAACAGACTGCGTAGCCGCGTCGCCTCGAACTTGGCTTTGGTCAGGTCCAATCCTTGAGGTGGATAAAAATAGAGTATATGGGTGTGGTGATCCAGGAACCATTCACCCGGCGAATCCAGCTCCTCAAAAATGTTCTCCACAAATCGGATCTCACGATGAGCGCCACCACTTCGGTTGTTCTGCCAACCACCTTCGAGCTTAACCTCTCCCTTTGATTCTTTCCCTGTGATCCTCCAAGTGAAGTCTCCCCAAAGGGCTGGATGCATGGCGTGGAAGTAGCCACCCGCGGGATTCTTCCAGCGACCAGCTCGTTCTCGCGATATAGCGTCTGGGGCAAAGCCATCGAAGTACTTGGCACTTGGATCGTAATTCGGATAGCGAGCAAGTATCTGCCGATCGCCATTTACGAACAGTTCCTCGGTCCTTAGATCATCGGGCACATGAGCTTGAAGGATCCCACCCCGATAAGGATGCCACTCAAGATTCTTCAATTCGATTCCACCCGAGATCACCGGATGTTCATCAGCAAAGGCTGCAATCGTTGTTCCTGAGGACTCTGGCGAAATCACTAAAGGCTCGGGCAGATAGTACGTGCCGGCTCGTATCACGATTTTTGCTGGTTTGCCCTTGGCGACTTTCAGTGCATGATCCAGCGATGCCAACGGCTTCTTCAGTGAACCGGAGTTGTTGTCACTCCCGTTCGGAGAAACATAGTAGGTTTGAGCAGATAGAGAAGCAGACATCAGAACAACCAGGCCAACCCATGAAAAGCGTTGCGAAGCCATGTTGCCTTCATTATGGGATGGGTATTAGCTTTTGAAGTTCAGGTTCCTGATCAAATGATCCAATCAATGTGTGGCTGAATAATAAGAATCCAGGCCCATACTCTCCGGAGCCAGCGACCCACCTTCCGGCCCCAAAAAGAGACTGCGATAAGCACTGGGTGTCCGCCCCGTAATCCGCCTAAATGACGTGGCGAAATATTGGCTGGACGTGAATCCAAGCTCAAGTGCAATCTGAACCACCGGTGTTTCAGTAGTCCGGAGCAGTTTTTTGGCTGTATTGATCCTCTGCCCCATCATCCAAGCAGAAGGTGTTTGCCCAACCTCCAGCCTAAACTTTTTTGTTAACCAAGCCTCTGAGACGAAGAGATGATCGGCAATTTCCCGAACAGTGAGTGCATCGCTGGCGTTTTTAAGCATGAATCCTTGAGCCTTGCAAATTAGCGGGCTCATCTTGCATGGATTGGAGCTATTCGATTGTCTTGCCAACTTTGAGATCAAAACTACTGCCAGTGATGCGCAGGTTGCAGAGCTCAAAGCATCTCTATTCAAATGCTCCGAAAATATGGATGAGACGAGATCGCCAAGAGCACCTTTTTGTCGATGTAGTCCACTAAACCCATGTTGATCAATGGCTGGAATCAAACATTCATGCAATTCCCTAACGTCGATGTGAACCCATAGATACTCACAGGGCGACAGGGCAGAATCCACAGCTCCATGAGCAACTCTGGGAAGGGTAACAATAACATCACCTGGGTGCAAATCGTAAGTCTCTATCCCGGACCACCATTCAACATTTCCGCGAAGCATCCAACAAATCTCCAGACTGTGCGGATGCGAATGGGGACGCATACCCGTAGCATCTCCTTTGGCACTCATAAAGTGTCCAACGTAGCTTACAGGAGACAACGTGTTTGGATACCGAAACAAGGTGTGATCATCGTTGAATAACCTCATGTTCGATTTTCAAATGTACTACAACTCAAACGCTGACACAAGAAAATTATCGTATGATCTGCCTAATCCAAACGGATCAGTCTAGGCTGGTATGGCGTTGTTGGCTGATTTGTAAGGCATTTGTCAGGAGGAACCTACTGTGATTCACCTCAAAAAATGGACAAGTCAGAAAGCATTTACTCTTATTGAATTATTAGTCGTTATAGCAATTATTGCTATTTTGGCTGCCATCCTTTTCCCTGTTTTTGCTCAGGCCAAGGCCAGTGCAAAGGCTGCCGCAGCACTAAGTAATTTGAAGCAAATCGCTACGGCGTCCATGATGTATCCAAGCGATTACGATGACACTCTGGTGCTTGCACAAAGTTGGTACGCGACCAATCCTATTAATGGTCTCCAGTTCACCAAGGACGGTATCCCATTCAACACGTGGAGGTCTCTGCTTTACCCTTACACGAAGAACACTCAGATCTACGTAGACCCTACAGCTGCCCAAATCTTTCAGAGTCCCGGTTTAGCCGCCTACCCGTCACTTAACCCCATGTTTTACGGCAACCTCGGAATCAACCATATGGGAATGGCGCCGATGGAATACAACGGTTCAACTCAGGCACCTATCGGAATTTCTGCAACCTCAGTTTCAAAGCCAGCTGATACCGTTTATTTCACAGAGATGTACAGCAACGGTGTCGATAACAAGGTCGATGGAAACTGGGTATGGGATGGTAACTGGTGGGAGAATGGCATGGTCGATGCCCCAATGTGTTGGGACACCAACCTATCGGGAAGTGATCCCAATCAAGTTGACGGTAACACGTTCTGCTATTGGAATTGGGGAACTGGTGTTTGGGATTCAGCCTATGGGCTTGATAACGCACACGGGGGACAGACTGGCTTCGTCACTCCTCGCGTTGCCAACAAGGTTATTACCGCTTGGGGCGATGGTCACGCTTCCAAAGTTTCCCTGGGAGAATTGGCGGCAGGAACCACCTGGTATATGGGCATTAACAGTAACGACACGCACTTCGTCATTGGACAAACCGATCGTTACCATTGGAATCCGAGGCCCGTTCAATGAAAGTCGCCTTCTGGGCTATCTTTATACTATCTGTGTCACTTCTTTGTGGCTGCGGAGATCAGTCAGCAGACCTATCCAAGGAGCGTTCGCCAAGTGCATCTGGGAAGGATGTTAAATCCAGTGGTCCAGCTCAGTTGAGGGTCAAGATGGACAAGCTACAGACCGTTGGCAAAGGGGACGGTGTGATGGTCATCAACGGCAAATAACTGTCAAATCTGAGCATCATTAACTTCGTCCAAGTCCTAGCAAACTAGAGCTTGGACGAAGTTCCTATTTATTGCAGGCAAGAAAGAAGGATAAATTAAGATCGATTCGTTGTTCAGCCATGGTTTGTCCATTTTGCTTAACTATCGATTGCTTGATCGGCACGGTATCAGGAAGGGTGAGACCTCAGGCTATCCCAATACTGTCGGAGTGTCATTCTTGCCTCTGGGCTGATGATTCGCTTCTGATTGCGATACAAAAGCGATAAGAAGAAACCGAAGGAGAGAATGAGCCAACACAGTTGAGAAATCATTAGGAACGACAAGTAATTTTTTCCTTGTGCCGGAATCCAAAGACAAAATAGGGCAATAATATACTTGACTCAGAGAGGGTCAAATCGTGTAGTATTGTTGCGGATTCCAGGGTCGCGTCGTGACGCGAGTTCGTCGGGATTCGTTAGTGAGACTGATGGCAATTATTCCCAATTTAGATGCCTTGATTCGCCGCGAAGATTTTGATATCGACACGTCGTCAGCCGCTAAGGGTGATAAAAGGGATGTTATTGATATAACCGCCCTAAGTGAAACACATTTCACTTACCGCGCATTGAGAAAGCCAGATTTCCAGCGGGAAACTGCACATTGGTCCTCCGAGAAGATCAAGGAACTCATTAGGAGTTACCTGGATGGCGACCTTATTCCGGCCCTTATTTTGTGGAGTGCCGGTGATAACACGTTTGTTATTGACGGAGCACACCGTTTAAGTGCCCTGATTTCTTGGGTTAACAATGATTATGGCGACGGCAGAATTTCACGCCTCTTTTTCGGATCAAGAATAGCTGAAGATCAACTTAAGGCCGCAGAGAAGACTAGACGCGAGATTCATGCTGAAATAGGCGCTTACGCTGAGTACCAAGCGTTGGCGGTTCATCCGGACCCGTCGAAGCCAGACAAAACGGCTAGGGCGGCTCGTTTGGGACAAATTGGAATAAAGGTTCAATGGGTGGAAGGAGACTCGAAAAAGGCGGAAGAATCGTTCTACCGCATCAATCTTAGTGCTACCCCAATTGACGACACCGAGCTTAGTCTAATTCGGGCGCGCAGAAAGCCAAACGCATTGGCTACGCGAGCAATTATTCGAGCGGGATCAGGGCATAAATATTGGATGGGTTTCGAGGACTCCATACGTGACGAGATCGAAAACAAAGCAAGTGCATTATTCGATCTACTTTGCAACCCTCCACTAATAGCACCCATAAAAACCCTAGATTTACCGGCGGCCGGCAGTGGCTACTCATCGGAGACTGTCCGGTTGATATATGACTTTGTGAATTATGTCCATAGCCTAAGGGCTGATATGTGGCTCGATAAGAGTAAGCGTGTGCGAGGAATACCGAGAATACAAAACCAAACACTTCAAGACGATACCGATGGAACTGCAACTCTTGAATACTTAAAGCGAATCCGAAAAATAGCGGACCGGATAACTGGCAAACATCCCGGATCGCTTGGACTTCACCCAGCAGTCTATTTTTACGGAGCCACTGGACTGATTCAATCGACTGCATTTCTTGCCATCGTAGCACTGATTCAAGAGATGGAATTGAATAACGGATTCGAGGAATTCACACTCGCCAGATCAAGATTTGAGGAATTCCTTATTACATATCGACATTTCATTAACCAGATTTCCGGAATTTATGGGTCTGGTATGAAGGGACTTGACCCACTGATACAGATGTATAAAATCATTCTTAGCGGCATTAAGGCGAACCTAGACGATAAGCAAATCATTCGAAGCATCCAAAGCGATAAGAAACTTGAGTTCATCAGAGAAATAACTGACGACGATAGGCAGCATGGAAGGAATTTCTCTAAAGAAACAAAGAACGCTGCGTTCATGAAGAAAGCGCTCGCTCATACAATGTGTTGCGCTATTTGTGGTGCGAGACTACACACTCGATCAATATCCGATGATCATATTCAAAGAAAGGAGGACCTTGGCATCGGAACTCAGGATAACCTCCAACACACTCACTTCTACTGTAATACGACGTTCAAAGAACTTGAGGTAAGACGTCAAAGGAGAGCTGCGCATACCTAGCCATCAGCGCGTTTTCTTTTGCTTGGATTCTTGTTGACGTCTGTCGATCTCAGTCTTTGGCACACCGAGGACCTTTTTTGCTAGGTCCTCAAATGCCTTAAACTCTTCGCTTTTTTCGCTTGCCGCGGCCTTGTCTTCTTTTTGTTGGGCCATATATTCTCCTTGCCTCATCCTCCGTACACCGCCGATAAACCTTCCTTTCCAGTCAATCTCTTGTAGGTTAGTCGCTTGCCGCCGATCTGCGATACAGCGAGATCAAACCGGGTACCGTCTGTGCCTTTTCTTTCGTTGAAGCGAAACGCTTGCTCATCGAGATAGCGGTGAAGGTGGAAAGGCTCTACCGATACATAGGTTCCTTTCAGGGTTCGCTTTAGCAAGCTCCAATAGTTCTCCATCGTGTTCGTGTGAACCTGTCCGTCTACGTAGCTCTTGGCGTGGTCAATGACTTGGTGCTGATAGTGCATTGTCAGTCCGTCGTATGACTTCAGCGCGTCAGAGTAGACCCTAGAGCCCGGTAGAACGGCTTCCGCGATCAGTGATTGAAGTGTTCGCTTGCTTGATCTCGCAACTACCTGAGTTTTCACGTCGCCGCCTCTTTCGATCATTCCAAATACGATTGACTTGTCCTTTCCGCCGGTGCCGGTGATCCTCTGCTCTTTGACCGCTTTGTGCATGTTGCGAGCTTTGCCGCCGATATATGTTTCGTCTACTTCGACGTCATCGCAGAACTTTTCCATTGAACCGTTCTGCATCGCTAACCGAATGCGGTGAAGAACGAACCAAGCCGACTTCTGAGTAATTCCGAGTGCGCGGTGAATCTCGTATGAGGAAATGCCGTTCTTCGCGTTAGCAATCAGCCACATAGCAGTCAGCCAAATGTCTAGCTTCAAAGGTGAGTCCTCGAAGATAGAGCCCTTCTTGACTGAAAACTGCTTGTTGCAAGTCTTACACTGCCAAGTCTTCCGAGTCGAAAGGAATGAATGTGCTTTGCCTTGGCAGAACGGACATGTCACACCGTTCGGCCATCGCAGATTGACTGCATACTGCCAAGCTACGTCTTGATTCTCGAACATTCGAGCGGCTTCAAGAAGGGTTTTCGGTGTGGTGACTGCGTTCATTACGTAGTTATTATACCACGCTTCTCTGAGTCAAGTATATTATTGCCCAAAATAGCTTCGACAAAAAGTTAGACAAGCCAACGCAACTGCAAAATCCAATAGCAATCCTTGAGAGACCGTGAGTTTCGGGCTGACCTATCAGAATTGGTTTTCCGGTGAGTCGTTCGAACGAAACAGCCAACTCTTCGTAATTCGTGGTCCGATTGTCAAAACTAAAGGTTTGAAAACACGTTGTGACTGTGTAAGTCATTCCATATTTGGGTTTCAGATTGAACTTTTGGACCTCCAAGATTCTTTTCGGTGTAATTCGCTCTTTTTGCCATCGATTTGGCTGGTAGATAATTTCATCCACGAATACCTGAATCACTCTGTCTCCCGAAACGAAGTAGGATGCCAACAACAATCCCAAACCAAACAAGGAGAACAGTAACCCGCCAATCGTATAGGTCGTATCTGCCTGTCGTGTCCCTGGCGCAAGGTAGCTCAATCCCAATGCAATGAGGCCAACTGCAAAGCCTCCCAAAAACACCATCGTGGCCCAATCACGTGGGAGTTTATGAATCGAATTTGGGATTTGCTTGGCTCCAGTCATGAATCAGTTCGCTCTTAAGTTGAAATTTTAGGCTCAACGCTCCCCATTCAAGGGATCTGATCGCCTTTGTCCGGCGCTTCAGGATGCCCTTCTTTGCTTGTTCTTGTAGTACAGGCGTATAGCACCCAAGCTACCAAAAATCAGCAACAGCCAAGGAATATCCAGTAAGTCACTCATCAGATCATGGGATGGTGCATGAGAGAAAAGTTGTCGAGTGTTGTGGACCAAGAGAAACAGCATGCCAGCCTGACCTACAAAGCCTAACTTCTGAACCATCGGCGGTAATTTTTCTAGTTCACGTTGGTGCACCGATAAGCCTGAGATCTCCTGCAAGCCGATCACGAGCATATCGAGGTCACCCACGGTCGAAGGTATCCAAATTGACCTATCACGGGTCTCCACCAAGTAGGCATGCCTTCCTTTGCCTTTTGAGTCGAATACCGAAAGATCCTTAATCTTTGACTTGTCGATCCTCTCCCGATCCCATCGGTTAGGCATAAACTCAAAGTGATCTTTGTAGAGGTGGATGGCATGTCCGCTGGAGCCAAACAGCACCGCTCCAGTCCAGCAAAGGCTCATGAATCCAAGAAGAAACCCCATGAGCTCTAAGCCTTGAACGTCATTCTTCCAACCATCCCAAAATGACCACACGCCGATCACACCAACCACTACGGCAAGCGTCAGCAGAATCCCATCACGAACCCTATCTTGGTGAAAGAAATGGCTCGATTGGGGAAGTTCTTTAGGCTGTGGCATGATGGTATCGACCATCGTCCATTATAGGATGGCATCTGCATTTCCGCAATCTTATAGCGGATAAAAATCAATCCGAATCATCGGCTGAGTGCTTTGCTTTGTGTCCAGCACTGGAGTCCGACTTCGGAGGACTGACACCCAACGAGTGTTCCTGTTGATACTCCTTCACGATCTTTAGGACACTAGGCGCCATGCCAGCCCCAAGCAGTGCGACATAGAGCAAGATCACTACCAGAATCCAAGCCAGATGTGCCCGATAGAAGTTTCGCCTCGACTCGTTTGGCGACAGAAACGCACCAATTACCACGTAGATAAACCCGACACAAGGAAGCGCGATCATAAAGATGGTCAGAAACCAACTCCAGAAGGTGACCGGTGATTTTTCAAGCTTCTTGGGCATGATTCTAACTAGAGACGTGGTTTGCAAGCGCTAAGCTTTACGTTCCTTTGATGACGTTTGAAGTCGAATCCCCGTAGTTATCACCGCCCCCAAACACTTTATGCTTGCCCGATTTGCCCAATACTACAAACCCCATTTGAGGTTGTTCTGCATGGACATCCTCTGCGCCGTGATCTCAGGCTGTTTGGAGCTATCGTTCCCACTTGCCGTTCATGCATTCATCGACCGCCTGCTACCAAGCCAGAACTGGACTTTGATATTGGGAGCGGCAGCTGCTCTACTCGGTGTCTACGTGGTGAATACGGGGCTACAGTTCTTTATGAACTACTGGGGGCACGTCCTCGGAATCGCGATCGAAACGGAGATGCGCCGCAAGATCTTTGATCACTTGCAGAAGCTTTCATTCAGATTCTTCGACAATCAGAAGACAGGTCAGTTGGTTGGTCGAGTCACCAAGGATTTGGAGGACGTCGGAGAAGTAGCCCACCACGGGCCAGAAGATGCGCTTGTCGCCATCATGACCTTCATCGGCTCATTCATTCTAATGGTATCGCTCAATGCCAGACTGGCGATGATCACTGGACTGGTCGTCCCACCGATGACCTTTATCTCCACCCGATATGGAAGCGCTATGACAAAAACATGGCGAGCCCTTTTTGGACGTGTCGGGGACTTCAACACCCGGATCGAACAGAATGTTGGCGGAATTCGGGTTGTGAAGGCATTCGCAAACGAGGAGTACGAAAAGGAGCTATTCGCCAAGGATAACAATCGATATCGCGAAACCAAGCTAGATGCCTATCTCCTGATGTCGAAAAGCATGTCGCTCAGCTACATGAGCATGCGAATGGTCCAGCTTTTTGTCATGATTGCGGGAGCCTATTTCGTGGTTCACCATGAGTTGTCGATCGGTGGCTTTACGGGCTTCCTTCTCCTCGTCAACGTATTCTTCCGACCTGTTGAGAAAATTAACGCGGTCCTTGAGACTTATCCCAAAGGCATTGCTGGATTCCGTCGGTATCTAGAGCTATTGGATACCGATCCAGACATCGTGGATCGCCCTGATGCGAAAGAGACTGCGCATCTCCAAGGCCTGATCCAATACGAAAACGTTTCCTTCGGCTATGAGCCGCATCGCAAAGTGCTCAATGGCGTCTCACTCCAGATTCAGCCAGGTGAAACCGTCGCGTTTGTTGGGCCGAGTGGGGCAGGGAAAACGACCATCTGTTCCCTGCTGCCTCGATTCTACGAAGTGGAGTCTGGACGATTGACCATCGACGGGATCGATATCCGAGATCTCAAATTGGAATGCCTCCGTAAGCAGATTGGAATCGTCCAACAGGATGTTTTCCTATTTGGAGGAACTATTCGTGAGAACATCGCCTATGGTCGCCTTGATGCCACTGAAGAAGAGATTTGGGATGCTGCACGTCGCGCTCGGCTGGATGCAATGATCGACGGGCTTCCTGATGGGCTGGACACGATTGTAGGAGAACGAGGAGTCAAGCTTTCTGGAGGTCAGAAGCAAAGGATGGCAATTGCTCGCATCTTCTTGAAGAATCCCCCCATCCTGATTCTGGATGAGGCAACATCCGCCTTGGATACCGAGACCGAAAGGGCAATCCAAGAATCACTCGGCGAACTGTCTGTGGGACGAACAACTTTGGTCATTGCTCACCGTCTGGCGACCATCCAAAATGCAGACCGAATCGTTGTTGTCGATGAGTCTGGAATCGCTGAGCAGGGCGATCATGATGAACTGTTGGCGGCTGGTGGCGCTTATCATCGCTTGCATCAAGCGCAATACGGTCGTTAACCGAGGGATTCTTTAGAGCGGTGTTACCAAACACCTTCTCAATTTCCAGAAAGCGGGGCAAAATAGGTCTCCATGGAAGACTCAAAGATGACTCGTCGTAATCTTCTCAAAACTGCAAGCGTGATCGGGACCGCTGCTGGCCTTGGTTCCCTTCCCGCCTTGGTCCTCGGATCAGATGGACGATGGGAGACTGAAGCTCCAGCCCCCAGTGGCCATTCGATGGTCGGTGTACCTTTTGAGCGACATGAGAAGGTCCGGCTGGGCATTATTGGTGTTGGCGGTCGCGGCACTGGAGTCCTCAGCAACTTCCTCGCTGTTCCCGGAGTTGAGGTCAAAGCGATCTGTGACGTCGTGCCGTCTAAGACTGCTCGTGCATCTCGCATGATCGTAAAGGCAGGCCAGCCCAAGCCAACCGAATACCATAACGGCGATCACGACTATGAGAATCTTTGTGCCCGAGATGATCTGGACCTGATCTACATCGCAACGCCGTGGATTTGGCATGTACGCATGTGTTTGGCATCATTGGCCCATGGTCACCACACTGCTACCGAAGTTCCAGCGGCTCGAACTCTTGCCGAATGTTGGGAGTTGGTCAACGCCTCTGAAAAGGCTCAGAAGCACTGTATGATGCTCGAGAATTGCTGTTACGGCGAAACGGAGCTCATGGTCTTGAGAATGGTCCGCGGCGGATTACTGGGAGAACTGACTCACGGGGCAGGAGCGTACAATCACGACCTACGTGGTGAGCTGTTTAGTGACGCCGGTGAAGGCCTTTGGCGTCGATTCGAGCACTTGGACCGCAATGGAAACCTCTATCCAACGCACGGCCTTGGCCCAGTCGCGAATTACCTTGAATGCAACCGTGGCGATCGGTTCGATTACATGGTCTCCATGAGCAGCCCATCACTGGGCCTTCAGGCATGGAGAACCGAACATCTCAAAGCTGATGATCCCAAGATGAAAGAGGTCTACCACTGCGGCGACCAAAACACCAGCTTGATCAAGACAGCCAAGGGTCGCATTATTACGGTTGAGCATAACGTCAGTGAGCCCCATCCCTACGATCGAATCAACCTGATCGCAGGCACCAAGGGCGTGTTCCGAGACTATCCGGAGAGGCTCTATATCGATGGCCAGAAAGAAGGTGAGCAGTTTGTCGGCCTTGACCAGCATCGACCACAGTGGGAGCATCCGCTTTGGTCCAGCGAAGGCGATCGTGCCAGAAAGAGCGGAGGTCACGGCGGAATGGACTACATCATGTGCTGGCGGCTTATTGAGTGCCTGAGAAATGGTGAAGCACCAGACTTCGATGTCTACGATGCAGCAGCGTGGAGCGCACCTGGACCTCTCAGTGAGATCTCAGTCGCCAAAGGTAGTGCCCCCGTCAAGTTCCCAGACTTCACCCGCGGTAACTGGAAGACTCCGCGATTGTTCGCTGGCGTCTAACTTTTAAACGTGTTCCAAGGAGCGGTTCTTGATCCAAGCAGGAACCGCTTCCGGGGTCATTGATTTTGCAATGAAGTACCCTTGAGCTTGATGACAGCCAATTTCCGCGAGGTAGTTCAGAGTTTCGAGATCTTCAACCCCCTCGGTAACCACGCTTAGGTTCAAACTTAACCCAAAATTGGAAAGCCAGAAGGGCTATGCCCTCCCATGCTTCAAATCTTAAAGTGATAACATTAGAGCAGAGAGAAATCTACTCTTAACTTGTCTTAATATTTGGCGAACAGTCCACTAGAGCAGATGCTTTTCTCGTGATTCGTTATGAGCGGCGAGCCACTCCGGTACCAAATCGCCACCCATAGGGCAAGCGATGTAATAGCCTTGAGCTCCCTCACATCCGACGGCCCGCAAGTATTGCAAGGTATCTCGATCTTCGATGCCTTCTACAACGACCGGAACACTCTTTGCATGGGCTGCTGCAACAATCGATTCGATCTTCGATCGATATTCCAGACTCAAACCACCAGAGATTGATAGAGTCTTGTCCACTTTGAGTTCACTGATGGGAAGAACCGCGAGTTGCTCAACAGTTTCATCTCCCAAGCCAAAGTGGTCAATGGAGACGCCAAAGCCGAATCCTTGAAGTTTGGAAAATGCGGACCGTGAAGTCGGAAGGTCCTTCAAACTTGCCCTTACCGAGAATTCAAGAAGGATTGATTCCTCTGGCACACCCGCTGCTTCACAGGTTTGGCTTAACCATGTGGCAAAGTTGGGATCGAGAATCGTTTGGTCTGAAAGGTTGATGGAGATCGTCGTGCCATGAATTTCAGGGGTCTTTGCATACCATTCAAGAGCTAACAAGATGATCTGTTCAGTCACTTGACCGATCAACCCCAGGCTTTCTGAAAGTGGGATGAACTGATCCGGCATGATCATGCCTTGGTCGGGATGATCCCAACGGACCAAGGCTTCGAACCCGGTAAGTTTTCGCGTAATACAATCAATTTTCGGTTGGAATACCAGCCGAAACTGTTTCTTTTCAATCGCGGCAACGAGGTCAGCCTGAGTCATCCGTATCTCCGTCCAACAAGTCCACAGGAAGATTTCTGCCCCTGGCAAGTTATCAGCTTCATTGTATCGAAAATCGGGACCAGAATACGCGAGACTAACCACGACAACTAAATCGGTGTATCTCCCTCTATTCTTGCCCCTTCCTCAGGAAATTGCTCGAAAAACCTGGTTTCTAGCTCCAGAACCACGTTCTGAGCCTAAATGCACGTTGGCAATGGGAAAATTAGAGTTCCATCCATTGCGGACTCGCCACCCCGTGGGGGATCAAAGAATGAAAATGAGCGCGATTCCTGAGCGATTCACTCACAAATTTCAATCCAGAAGGAGGAAACCCTACTCCATTCGCCAATGGATTTGAAATTCTGGGACACTGTCCTTCGGTTCGATAGTTGAAACTACACGGCCCCAAGGGAACTCCCAAGTTAGTTCCTTTGCCCCTTTTGGCCAGTCCTTACCAACAATTCTGAAAAGCGTTCTAGTGATTTCAGATTGAACCATGAACTTTTCGTCGGTCGGGTGACCCAGAAGATTGATCAGCATCGAATCTTGCTTCGTCTTTATGTCCCGTTCGGTCTGTTTGTAATCCCCTTTGGGAAGTGCTTTGAATGCAATAAGCAACTCACCACTAAAGACCAGTGTCACGGCAAAATCGCCGTAATACAAAGTTTTCACGGGAATGTGGGAAAACCACCGGGTAACCCGATCCGTACCTGACAGCCGGTTCCCAATAAAGTTGGCAAGATGTTCTACCGATTGCCCGGGTTCCAACGTCCACTCCTTATTAAGATGGACAGCCCCTGTTGCTCTGTCGATTAACGGATCCATACTGCCCGATTATAAACCTATAGAAGGATTTCAGGTACTCGCAAGTGATAGGTTCTTAAGCGGCTTGCATAGCAAGAAACCTACTACTTCCAATTCACTCTGAATTCAGCAATACCATCTCGTAATTCAACCCCGGATTCCACGGATCCCCACCGGTAATCCCAAGTTAGAACCTTGAGGTTTCGGGGCCAGTCTTGCCCCAAACCCTTTAAGAACACCTTGTCCATTAGAGAGGATATCACTGGCTTTTCATGGGTAGGGCGTCCCAACAGTTCTGTTAAAAAGCCGTCATGACGTCCCTTGATCATGGCTTGTGCAGGGCCAAACTCCGACTTGATTGAGCCTCTTAGTGCCACCAAGATCCCCTTGCGAAAATGAAGGGAAATCTCCAAGACACCATACATGGATGGCACCGTAAACGGAGTGATCCAATGAGACTTTGCCAACTGAGTTCGTTCCGCTGGATTGATATAGTTACCAATCTTTTCGTGCTTTAGGCCTGGAGTCAAAATGAGATCTTCTGCCAACCGAATCGTCCCGTTTGCTCGATCAATCATCGGCCCCATGAACTGATTATAGTAAGTTGGAACCGACGGACGAAAGGTTTGACTTCAAGAGTGCCAATGTCCAAGTATATTTACGTAGCCCAAGGCACATATCTGAAGCATTTGGTGACCGTATAAATTCAGAGGCATGGGATTATATCTGTGCCACAACTAGACGTGCTTTCTACGAACAAGGAAAGTCCAGACAACGAGATTCCTCATATGAAGCGACAGAAACTTGGCTTGATCGATTACAGCGTCATGATTGGTGGGCCCGTTGTGTTTATTCTGATTGCCGTGGTCGGGATACGTGCCCTGCTCGGTACTCAGGAAATAACCAATCCCATCTCCAAATTGAAAAGCGGTGAGGTGAAAATAGGGATGGACGAGAGCGAAGTGCTCAAGCGTGTTGGTCAACCCAAATCCACGACCGATAATTCCAGCGGTGGATTGACTTACCGATACGAACATGGTCTCTGGGATACCGAAAGGAAGACATTCATGGAAGAGGACGCTTATATCGACTTTGATTCAACCAATCACGTCTCTGGCATCTCCTTTGAATCGAAAACACCTCCTCAGCCGCACTAACGCCGGTACAATGCCCACCGATGGATGAAGGGCATATCGGAGTTGATGAAAGTGGCAAAGGAGATTTCTTCGGCCCCCTGGTGATAGCTGCTTGCTACGTTGGCCCAGAACATTTGGCAGAGCTAGAGGGTGTTAAAGACTCTAAAAAGTTGACCGACGCTGTGGCTCACCGTCTGGCTGCAAAGATAAAGGCCGTCTGCCCACATTCAATCATTGCGATCGGACCAGCTAAATACAACGAGCTATATGCCAAGTTCAAAAACCTCAACACGCTATTGGCCTGGGGACATGCCCGATCGATTGAAAATGTTTTGGAACTTCACCCAGCTAAGCTGGTCATCTCCGACCAATTCGCCGCTGGAGGAAATGCCGTCAAAAAGCAGTTGTACGAAAAAGGGCGAGCTATAGAGTTTCGTTCCATGGTTCGTGCCGAAGCAGATATTGCCGTTGCCGCAGCATCAGTCTTGGCACGATCCGAATTCGTTCGAAGGTTGGAGAAATTGGGCCAAGAATATGACATCGTTCTACCTAAAGGGGCCACAAACGTCATACCTACCGGCAAGAGATTTGTATCTCTCCATGGACCTGATGCCCTGAAGAACATAGCAAAAATGCACTTTAAAACATCTGGCCAAGTTCTCGGAAATCTCTAGCCGTCTTATACTGACACCATGTTCGTTGGACTGCTTGCTGTTACCGTTTTGAGCGGGCTTCACCAGAAGGACCCATTCGATGTTTTGCACGACCCCAACCAATTCCCCATTGCGGTCTGGTTACAAGATCCTTCCAATGCCGGCAAATACCAGGCTGCCGGGTTCAATGTATACATTGGGCTCTGGCAAGGTCCAACAGAAGACCAATTGAACGCACTCAAGAAGGCCAAAATGCCTGTGATCTGTGAAATGAATCAGGTCGGTAAAGATCATAAAGCAGATCCCACCATAGTTGGCTGGATGCATGGAGACGAGCCAGATAATGCCCAACCGATAACGGACCCCAAGACAGGTCAATCCGGATATGGGCCGTGTATTCCACCCGAACGGATTGTTGCCGACTATCGAAAGATGAAGGCAGCGGACCCAACCCGACCGATCATTCTCAACCTCGGCCAAGGTGTTGCCAACGACGAATGGATCGGGCGTGGAAACGGTAGTAGTCTCAAAGACTACGAAACCTATATACATGGTGGCGATATCGTTTCCTTCGATATTTATCCGATCGCTGGCTTAAGTAAGCCCAATCCCGAGGATTATCTCTGGTACGTACCGAAAGGTCTGGATCGCCTCAGCGAGTGGATGAAAGGAAAGGGACGTCGATGGAACTGTATCGAATGCACTCGAATTGATGGCAACCGGAAAGCAACTCCTGAACAGGTCTGCTCCGAAGTTTGGATGTCGATCATTCACGGTACGTCAGGCTTGATCTACTTCGTTCACCAATTCAAGCCCACTTTTGACGAGCATGCCCTACTCGATGATCCTGAAATGCTGAAATCGGTGGCAGACCAAAACCACCAGATTCAAGAACTCGCGCCAATCCTCAACAGCCCAACGGTTAATTCAGGATACGAGTTACATACCGCAAATCTAGACTGTCCCGTTGACTCGATGGCAAAACGGGTCGGCAACCAGCTTTACCTTTTTACTGTGGGGATGAGAAACCGACCCGAAGAAGTGACAATTCGTTTGACGGGTGAGAGAAAGGGCAAGTCGGTAACAGTAATCAACGAGTCTAGGCACATAGCAATCCATAACGGAACGTTTTCGGACTCGTTCACTCCATACCAGCCGCATATCTATCGCATAGATCTCTAGAATGACCTGAGTTCCTCAAGAACCTGTATGGATTCTCGTGATCATGCTGTAAAGTCATAAGACCGGTTTGTCAGTTCCAGCTATGAGTCCATTGATCGCACTTCTCGCCATTTCCTTGGGGCAACAAGGAACCTCGACTCTGCCCGACACGGTCGCTGGCAAGCGACTTGATGAATTCATTGTTGCGTTTAACACCAAGGACAAAAAGACAGTTCAGGACATGGTCGGGAGGAGTTTTGCGCCGTCCGCCCTCAAGATCCTTCCCAAGGAAGAATGGGCCTCTCGAATAGCCACTGCGTTCAATATCGCTCCGATTTCAGTAGATGAGGTTTTGAAATCATCTGATAACTTGATCGTCGTCAGGATAAAGTCCAAATCCATTCAGCCATTGGGAATCCGGTTGGACTTAGAGCCTGAATCACCATTTGCCATTGTCGGGGCCAGAATGGCTTCTCCCTCGGAACTGACCGATTCCAAGGCTCCTAGAAAATACACGAAGTGGGCAAAAACCGGCGAGTTGGCAACGATGATTCGAGACGATTACAAATTGCCTGGGCTGGTTATCGGATCGAAAGTCACGTCAAAAAAACCAGATATCGCTTCGGTGGGCCTTCGGTCCACTCAAGGTCCAGAAGTTATAGACAATACGGATCGGATTTGGGTGGGGGCGATTGGAAAATTGATGACCGCCACCTTGGTTGCCAAGATGATTGAGGATAAGAAGCTCTCTTGGCAGACTCCTCTATCCGCTGCTCTTCCAGGCATATCAATGCTAGACGACTACAAAGCGATTACCATTGAGCAGTTGGTTCACCACCAAGGCAACTTGACCCAACATCCGATGATCACGGGAACTCATGCTGAGGTCGCCATTTCAGGTGCTGATTCTGGCATGCAAGCACGCAAGTTTCTCGTGTCTGTGGTGCTGAACACGCCACCTAACAAACAGCCAAACACGCAGTTCTCCGACACAGACATGGATTTTGTGGTTGCCGCACACGTTCTGGAGAGGCTTATTGGTCGAGACTACGAGTGGCTGCTGAATCGCTACGTTTTCACACCAATGAAACTCCGAACCGTGCTGATTCAACCTCTCTGCACAGATGGTCAAATCGGAAGTCCAGGTTCAGTCTTTGGACATATGCGTGGAGACGTGGGTGGATACACTCCCTATCTCATTCCTGGTTCCAAATTGGAATTGGCAATGGCACCGGCCGGATCATGCATCTCATGCTCGATGGAAGATTTACTTAAGTTCGCAGAATTTCATCTTAAGGGCCTTCAGGGTAGCTCAGAGATCCTCACCTCCGAGTCTTATCAAGCCATCAATGGCGACATGGGTGGAAAGGGACTGCCATGTGGGTGGGCATTGAATCCGACTTATGCCGATGAAGCGTGCCGAGACATTTCATCGAACAATGGGATATTTGCCACCGATCTTGCAATCTGGCCCGATGCGGGAATTATCACCGCGGTATCTACAAACTGCGCTCCTGCCAAACGCCCCAGTCCCGCCGTTCAAGCAATGATTGCTATGAAAGACCGGATTGAAAAGAAGAACTAGTTGAAGCGGATACGGAAAACCGGACAGAGTTGTAGAATCACGCCGTGGTGATTCCGATTCTTACTGCGTACACCTTGAACCTGCACACAGGTCCAACGACTAACGTCTTCGTATCCATACATGGAGATGATGCCGGAACCGGGCAAGCTAGCCAGCCGTTCCATACCTTGGAGCGCGCTCGTGACGAGGTAAGGCGGATTCGCGCAAGCTATCCCGCGCTCGACCGACCCATTACGGTTCACGTTAGTCCAGGCTTCTACACGCTAGAACAACCCTTAACTCTCACCTGGATCGATTCTGGTACCACTCAATCACCCACAATTTACGATGGGAAAGGCGCCATTTTGAGTGGTGGGGTGAGCTTAAATCTCAAACGGGCCAAGCTGTCGACGAAATCGGATTCAATTCAGGTTCCTTGGACCGCTGAACTACCATCCGTCGCATCTGGTGATTGGCGTTTCTCCCAACTCTTTGTCAACGGGCAAAGACGATTCCGACCCCGATATCCCAAACAAGGAACCTTTAACATCTCAAGCGAGATACAACCTTCCGCCGAACATAAGGGACAGGGCGAAAGCCAGTTCAAGTTTGCACCTGGAGCAATTGCAAGCAACTGGCACAATCTGAACGATGTTGAAGTCCTTACTTTTCACATCTGGGATATGTCACGGATGCGGATTGGAAGCGTCGATTCGACGACAAATGTTGTCACCTTCACAGCTCCAACGGGCTACGATGCGGGATGGGCGAATTTCTCGACTGGCAATCGCTACCTCTTGGAGAACGTTCCAGATGCCCTGAGTGATCCAGGTGAATGGTATTTGGACAACGCCAACGGCATGCTCACTTACCTTCCGAAGCCAAATGAGACCCTTGCCCAATCTAAAGTTATCGCTCCCAGGCTGGATCGCATTGTGGATATCGAAGGGAAGCCAGATCAGGGACAATTCGTCGATAACGTCTCTTTCAAGGGCTTTACATTCGCCTATACCAATTGGGTTTTACCGAAGCAGGGCCGCTTCTTCCCTCAGGCTGAAATTGATTTGGGAGCAGCAATTCATGCTCTTGGATGGCGTAAAGGAAGGATGGATCATTGCTCCATTACTCACATTGGTGAGTATGCGATCGAACTCTTGAACGGTTGCCGAGATGTGACGATTGACCATTGTGCGATGACCGATTTGGGAGCAGGCGGAGTGAAGATTGGTCAGACCAATACAATGCCCGATGAATCAGACACGGCGCACGACATTACGGTTCAAAACTGTGAGATATCGGCGGGGGGACGAGTTCATCCTGCTGCAATTGGAGTTTGGATCGGTCAAAGCCATCACAACACGATCGCCCACAACTCCATTCATGACCTTTACTACACTGGAATTTCTGTTGGCTGGACATGGGGATATGGCTTGAGTCAGGCCCATCATAATCGACTCATTGGAAATGAGATTTACGATATTGGCCAGAAAGTCTTGAGTGATATGGGCGGAATCTACACCCTCGGAATTGAGCCGGGTACCACAATTGATGGGAATATCATTCACGACGTCGACAGTTACAGTTATGGTGGATGGGGCATTTACCCAGACGAAGGCAGCTCCCAAGAGCTCATTCAAAACAACATCGTTTACCGAACAAAGAGTGGGGGATTCCACCAGCACTACGGTCGCGAGAACGTGATTCGAAACAATATATTTGCCTTTGCTCGAGATGCTGAAATCATCCGAACTCGTGCGGAGGACCATCTGTCCTTTACCTTTGAAAACAACATCGTTTACTGGAAGGACGCCCCATTGTTGGGAAGCAACTGGTCGGGAAATAACTACCGACTTGATCGCAACATCTATTGGCGAACGGACGGTAAACCCATTGATTTCGCAGGCATGAGTCTGGACGATTGGCAAAAGAAGGGGCAGGATCGTCACTCCGTCATCGCAGATCCACTGTTTATGAACCCTGAACAAGGAGACTTTCGCTTAAAATCAAACTCTCCTGCTTGGAGATTAAACTTTCATCCAGTAGATTCAAAACCCAGGGTGAGGCAAAAACCATCGCCCGCCAATCCAGCATTTCCGATTCCCAAGTGAAAGCTATGATTCATAAAACCATCCGATTTCTTTTGCCCCTCAGCTTGATTGCAGGAGTCGCACTCGTTGGCTGCAACGACGATGCAACTCCCAAAGATCCACCCATGGTCGTTGGAAACAAACCTTCCGATACGGTCAAACCCACGGAAGGAACCTATACGATTAAAGGAACTGGCAAGCCGAACACCGGTGGCCCTCCCATGATGGGACGTCCTGGTGGTGCGGGAGCTGGTAAGCCAGCAGCCGCCCCTGCTGGAACACCTGGTGCAAAACCCGGCGACAAACCCGCTGCTCAGCCGAGCAAAGATTCCGTAAAATCAGGCGATGCCAAGGCAGCGGATAGCAAACCAACTGATTCAAAGCCTGACGGCAAGTAATTAGAGCATCGCATCAGCAATGTGGGATTTTCTCATCAATTTCAGGTGAAAGTTATCCCGGATTTTGGATCAATGGGGTCAAGGATGGCCCCATTGATAAGCTATAGCTCCCGGGTTTGCGGTCCGTTTGGAACCTGTGGTTTGAGGAGGTACAAGGTCATCCCCTTAACAAGGATCCATTTGAAGTAGCCCCTTCTGGGACTGCCCATCAAGTTCAATCCTGATCGACATCCTCCCCATATCCTGCTGGACCTGCAACTCGGGAATATCTCAATGGAATCTCTTTCATCCCGTCCTTCTTCAGCTTCTGGTTGAGGGACACCATCCGGGCAATGACGTTCTGCTTCCATTCCACCACGGCATCTTTAGCCTGCTTCTCGGCAGTTTCAAATGTTGTGATTGCAATGCTAGTGGGTGGCATTTCACACGCTTCGACCATTCCCATTGCATTGCCCAACCCTCCTTGAGGAGCGGTTAGTTTGGGCTTTATCACGTCCATGGCTTTCAAAATCGAACCAACCTCAGGACCATACTTGCCTTCCAATTCCTTGAGCTTTGTTGTGGTTGCTTCAATAACGATCAGAGCGTCTTTCAGTTCATTGATTCGATCAAACGCACCAATTCCTATTCGCGTCTGTTCTGCCAGATCGGCTACTGACAATTTCACGCGCGGGTCCATTCGCACAGTAATAGGTTGCTGATAGGTCTTACCACCAACTTTCAAACGAACAACATACTGCCCAGGCGCAACCCATGGACTGCTATCAGCCGGAGCAGTGTCTTGATAGATCGCCGCGATCGGGAAATTGAAGCCTCCACCCATTGGGGTGTAGTGCAGATCCCAGACGAATCGATGGAAACCCGGGGTAGCCATCAAAGGCTGCAATGGACGAATCCAATACATCGGCACCTGGAGTTGCTTCTCTTGGACCTGAATCAACTTATCATCACTGGCAAATCGTCGAACCAAGTGGCCCTTACTATCCAGGATCTCCAGTTCAACCTGTCCCGTGACCGCTTCATCCAAGTAATAGTCGATCACTGCCCCATCGGGTGGATTCTTCCCAGCTGGTTCTTCGGGTGGTAGAGGAGTATCGGTGTTGTTGTTCCAGTGAACTCGGGTCGCAAGCTCTGGTTTAACTAAGTGAGTCTCCTCACTTACTTCAGAAAGCTGTCGCAAAGGGGTGATATCATCCAAGATCCAGAACGATCGGCCATGAGTGCCGACCACCAAATCATCGTCATGGACCACCAAGTCTCGAATCGCTGTAGCAGGCATATTCAAACGCAAGGGGTTCCAATGGTCGCCGTCATCAAGAGAAAAGAAGACTGCGTTCTCAGTTCCTGCATACAATAGCCCCTTGCGTTGGGGGTCCTCACGAACCGTGTCAACTGGAGCGTTATCTGGTAGGCCGTGCACAATTTCGGTCCAACTTTGCCCCCCATCATGGGTCCGATAAATGTGTGGTTTGAGGTCGTCTATCTTGAACCGACTCACTGAGATGTAGGCAGTTTGCTTGTCATAGTGTCCTGAGTCGATTTGAGTGATCTTGCTCCAAGAGGAAAGCCCCTTGGGTGTGACATTTGACCAAGTCTTCCCACCATCCAAGGTCCGATGAACAAGGCCGTCATCCGTGCCCGCCCAAATTATGTTGACGTCAAGATAAGAGGGTCCCAGAGCATAGACAACACCACGGCGAGCAGGGGTTTTAAAGACGCTCCCCGCCGGCGATTCAGCAACCTCTCGGCTGAGGTCTGGACTGATCACATCCCAATGCCGAGCGCCGTCGCTCGTCTTAAACACAACATTGCCGGCATAGAACAACACATGGGGATCGACGGGCGAGAAAATCAAAGGCGCAGTTCGGAGGAATCGATACTTTCCGCCCCATCGACCGAGTTGAGGAGACACATTCTGAGTCTGCCCAGTCAGCATGTCGTATTTGCTGATCTTGCCCCCATAGATAATATTGGGATGAAGGGGATCTGGAGCCACATAGCCGTATTCTTCAGCACCCACCGGATGCCATTCCCGGAATGTCACCTGACCATCATTTCCCCTGCTCGCTACACCAGC